>JACCDJ011309566.1_pt1 | contig 13953 bp, 9 predicted proteins | sample 7444481 | NCBI WGS metagenome assembly JACCDJ01 (sample SAMN15323435, study PRJNA562643) | freshwater metagenome | isolation source: river surface water | place: USA:Blue River Watershed | collected 2017-08-15 | reverse complement strand
CTCGCGCAGCTTCACGAGTGCGTCCGACAATTCGTAAATCGCGTTGTCGCGGACCGGGCTCGACGAGTGGCCGCCGGGACTGGTTGCCTCGATCCGGTAATTGCCAACGGTCTTTTCACCGACATGGAAGTTCTGGGCAACGACCGTGCCCTTGCCATCGGTGCGCCCGCCGCCGCCTTCATTCAGGACGAATTCGGCATCGATCAGGTCGCGCTTGTTCTCGGTCAGCCAGCGGGCGCCGTTGAAGGCCCAGCTGGTTTCCTCACCACAGGTCAGCGCCAGCTTGATCGTGCGCTTGGGCTTATAACCCTCGGCGCGGAACCGCTCGAGCATATCGACCCAAATCGCGGCCAGGGCCTTCATGTCCGAAGTGCCGCGGCCATAGAAATAGCCGTTCTCTTCAAACAGGGTGTAGGGATCGCGGGTCCAATCCTCACGCTTGGCGACGACAACGTCGATATGGCCCAGCAGCAGCATCGGCTTAAGCGTCTTGGACGTGCCGGGGAATATGGCGACGATGCCGCCTTCCTTCGGATGTTCGGGCACGGAAAACTGGGTCAGCTCTTCCTTCTTGAAGCCATTGGCGAGCATGTGGGCTTCGATCTTGCCGGCCAGTGCCGTGCAGCTGCCGGTGGTGATCGAGGTGTCGGTTTCGACCATCTCCTTGTAAAGCGCCCGGAACTTCGCCTTATCCGGCGACAATCCTTCCTGCGCCTGGGCTGGAACCCCGACCATGCCCAGCACCAAGGCCGAAGCGATCCCCAACAAGCCTGACTTCATGTGAATTCCCCTTCCGATCCGGCCCTGCCTGCTGCCCGCGAGATCATTGGCAGACTGGGGCCGTCGGGCGCGTTTGAAGCACCATTAGACTGTGGATGGAAGGGGGCCGCGCAGCTTTCTTTACAGGCCCGGAATCCCTATATGCTGGCTATGTCCGAAGACACCCAGAACACTCCGAACGCCAATGCCTATGGCGCCGACTCGATCAAGGTCCTGAAGGGGCTCGATGCCGTCCGCAAGCGGCCCGGCATGTACATTGGCGATACCGACGACGGTTCCGGCCTGCACCACATGGTGTTCGAGGTTTCGGACAACGCGATTGACGAAGCGCTGGCCGGCCATTGCGACCTGGTGCTGATCGAACTCAACCCCGATGGCTCGGTCTCGGTCGAGGATAACGGGCGCGGCATCCCGACCGGGATCCACGCCGAGGAAGGCGTTTCGGCGGCCGAGGTCATCATGACCCAGCTGCACGCCGGGGGTAAGTTCGAAAACACCAGCGATGACAATGCCTATAAGGTTTCGGGCGGTCTCCACGGCGTGGGCGTTTCGGTGGTTAATGCGCTGTCCGAATGGCTGGAGCTGACGATCTGGCGCGATGGCCAGGAACACTGGATGAAGTTCGCCCATGGCGATGCCGTGGCCCCGCTGGTGGTGCGCGGCCCGGCCCCGGACAATGGCAAAGGCGGGGTCAAGAAGGGCACCCGCGTCACCTTCCTGGCCAGCGACGAAACGTTCAAGAACGTCACCGTCTATGATTTCGACAAGCTGGAACATCGCTACCGCGAGCTTGCCTTCCTCAATTCGGGCGTGCGGATCCTGCTGCGCGACCTGCGCGGCGAGGAAGTGAAGGAGCACGACCTGTTCTATGAAGGCGGGATCGCGGCCTTCGTGAAGTACCTCGATCGCAACAAGACCGCGCTGCTGCCCGATCCGATCGCGATCAGTTCGGAACGCGATGGCATCGGCATCGATGTCGCGCTGGAATGGAACGATTCCTACTACGAAAACGTCCTGTGCTTCACCAACAACATCCCGCAGCGCGATGGCGGCACGCACCTGGCCGCATTCCGCGCCGCGCTGACCCGCACGCTCAACGGCTATGCCGAAAAGACCGGCCTGCTGAAGAAGGAAAAGGTCAACCTGACCGGCGAGGACATGCGCGAAGGGCTGACCGCCATCGTTTCGGTCAAGCTGCCAGATCCGAAGTTCTCATCCCAGACCAAGGACAAGCTGGTTTCCTCCGAAGTGCGCCAGCCGCTGGAAAGCCTGATGGCCGACCGGATGACCGAATGGCTGGAAGAAAACCCGGCCGAGGCCAAGGCCGTGGTCGGCAAGATCATCGACGCCGCCGCCGCCCGCGAAGCCGCCCGCCGCGCCCGCGAACTGACCCGCCGCAAGGGCGCGATGGATATCGCCTCGCTGCCGGGCAAGCTGGCCGACTGTCAGGAACGCGATCCCAGCAAGTGCGAACTGTTCCTGGTCGAAGGGGACTCGGCCGGCGGCTCGGCCAAGCAGGGGCGTGATCGCCATATCCAGGCGATCCTGCCGCTGAAGGGCAAGATCCTGAACGTCGAGCGCGCCCGGTTTGACCGGATCATCTCGTCCAAGGAAGTGGGCACGCTGATCCAGGCGATGGGCACGGGCATCCGCGATGAATTCAACATCGAGAAGCTGCGCTATCACAAGATCGTGATCATGACCGACGCCGACGTCGACGGCGCGCATATCCGCACCCTGCTGCTCACCTTCTTCCACCGCCAGATGCCGGAAATCATCCGCAACGGCCACCTCTTCATCGCCCAGCCGCCGCTCTACAAGGTGAGCAAGGGCCGTTCGGAGGTCTACCTCAAGGACGCCGCCGCGCTGGATCGTTACCTCGTCGAAGCCGGCCTGGCCGGCCGCGTGCTGGAAACGTCCGGCGGCGCGCGCAGCGGGGCAGACCTTGATGCATTGATCGAACATGCGCTGCGCCTGCGCAGCCTGATGGGCTTTGTCCCCCGCCGCTATGATCCGGCGGTGATCGAAGCCCTGGCGCTGGACGGCGCGCTGCTGCCCGATATCTCAAGCGCAGATCGCAATGCCGCGCTGGTGCGCGTGGCCGAGCGGCTGGGTCGCGCCGATCAGGAAGCCCGGTGGAGCGCCAGCATGCGCGAAGACGGCTCGGTCCTGGTCGAGCGGGTGTGGCGCGGGGTGACCGATGCCTTCCCGATCGAAGCCAGCTTCCTGACCAGCGCCGAAGCACGCAAGCTGGCCCGCGTCGCGGCCGAGCAGGCCGATGCCTATGCCGGCGTCGCCCGACTGGTTCGCGCCGGCGCCGCCGATCTTGAGGCCGATGCGGAAAGTGAAGGCGACGAAGCCGAGGCCCCGGCACCGGTCCGGCTGGTGGCCGGCGACGGCACGATCACCCGGCCCAGCCAGCTGCTCGACGCGGTGCTCGCCGCCGGGCGCAAGGGCCTGTCGATTGCCCGCTATAAGGGCCTGGGCGAAATGAACGCGGAACAGCTGTGGGAGACCACGCTCGATCCCGACAACCGCAGCCTGTTGCAGGTCAAGGTTGAGGATGCCGACGTGACCGACGAAATCTTCACCCGCCTGATGGGCGATGTCGTCGAACCGCGCCGCGACTTCATCCAGGAAAACGCACTGAACGTGGCGAATTTGGACGTTTGATTGGGTGGGCCAATCGCCTTCGCGATTGGCTTGGCAACACCGGCCCGCGCACTAATTCGGAAAGAACCGCGCGATCACATCGCGTGCCAGCCGCGCGGGGCGGAGCGTTTCGGCGTCGATTGAGCACCAGGTGGAGCGCACCTCGGCCAGGATATCCTCGCCCCGGCGGATCACGGTTTCGTATACTGCCCGCACGCCCTGAACCTTTTCCAGCAGGACCGTGGCCACCACGGCATCGCCAAGGAACCCGGGCTTGCGATAGGTAATCTCGTGCTTAAGCGCGACCCACAGGTGCGCGGCGACCGCGTGGGGCGGGGCGAAGGAGCGCCAGTGATCCAGCACCGCTTCCTGCACCCAATTGAGGTAGCGGGCATTGTTGACGTGCCCCATGAAATCGATGTCATGGGGCTGGACGGCAATGGCGAAATCATGTGTCAGGGCGTTGCTCACACCCTTGTAAGTAAACCGGAACGCGTGAATTCGCTAGGTGGGCAAAGGGCGACTGTCGCCCGCCAGCCCCGTTATGCCGCGCGCAGCCCGGTTACGGCGCGCGCGCCGCGATCAGTTGCCGAAAGACCATCAAAAATCGCATCGATGATCCGGGCCAGCTTGTCCTCGCTCAGCCGAGGCATGACGAGGGCCATCAGCGAGATGTTCACATAGGCCGCAACCATCTGGTTGATCAGGCTGATTGTCTCATCGATTTCCAGCCCGGCGAAAAACCCCTCGGCCATGGCTTCGGCAACGATCTGGCCCAGGTAATGGTCGCCCAGGTCAACATAGCTGCGCACCACTTCGAAGTGCTCTTCGCCGACATCACAATAGGTCTGGAACAGGACCTGATCGCGTTCCCACATTTCGCGGATCAGGGCGAAGCGGCGGGCATAGAATTCAAACAGCTTGCGCCGCGGCGGCAGGTCGCTGGCGACCACCTCTTCCATGACCGCGACCTTGGGGGCGAACCAACGGCCGGCAATCGCCTCAATCACGGCATCCTTGTTTTCAAAGTAGCGATAGAGGTTGGCCGGGGACATGCCGGCCAGGGCGGCCAGTTCGGTCATGGTCAGGGCCGTATTGCCGCGTTCCTCGATCAAGGCAGTGGCAATGTCGAGCAATTGCTCCCGTCCGGCTTGAATATCGGTTTGCGGCCGCGCCATGGTGCCATTCTCCCAAGGATTGTGACTCGTATTATAGAAAGAATGCGGCAATCTTTCAAGAAACTGTCATAGCCATATAATACGCATACCTTGTTGTATTGGCGCTATCGGTTAGGAGGCGATTATGTCGATTCTCCGCAAACTGCCCCTCGCCCTGATCCCGCTGCTGGCCGCCTGCGCAACCCCGCAGGGCGCCGGCCAACCGGCTGCAACGGTCAAGGTCGGGCTGCTGGCGATCAACGATTTCCATGGCGCGTTGGAAGTGCCGCGCCAATCGGTGTTCGTGCCCGATGGCAAAGGCGGGGTTACCCCGGTCCCGGCTGGGGGTGCCGCCTATCTGGGCAGCGCGATCGACAGCCTGAAGGCCCAACACCCCAATCACCTGGTGATCAGCGCGGGCGACCTGATCAGCGCATCGCAGCTGGCATCCACCCTATTCCTGGACGAGCCGACGATCGAGGTGATGAACCGCATCGGGCTGGATTTCAACGCCGCGGGCAACCACGAATTCGATCGCGGGCAGGATGAACTGCTGCGAATGCAGAACGGCGGCTGCGCCCAACATGCCGCGCGCAAGCCCTGCCAGGTCGAGCCGTTTCGCGGCGCACAATTCAAGTTTTTGGCGGCCAATACGATCAAGGCTGATGGTTCCACCCTGTTCCCAGGCACGGCCATCCGCAGCTTTGGCAAGGGCCGCAACAAGGTGGACGTGGGCCTGATCGGATTGACCCTGAAGGGCACCGGCGCGCTGGTTTCGCCTGAGGGGATCAAGGGCCTGAGCTTTGCCGACGAAGCCGCGACGATCAATGCCGCCGTGCCGCGGCTGCGCGCGGCCGGAGCCGATGCCATCGTCGTGGTGATCCACGAAGGCGTGAAGACCAAGGGCCTGCCCGATCCGCAGGGTTGCGAAAGCGCGAGCGGGCCGGTGGGTGAAATCGTCAACAAAATCGACGGTGTCGACGTGGTCGTATCGGGACACACCCATTGGGCCTATGTCTGCGAGTGGCCAGGCAAGAACCCAGCCCGGCCAGTGCTGCTGACCAGCGCCGGGGTCTTCGGTACGCTGGTGACCGAGATCAAGTTGGAGATCGATCCGCGCGCCAGCCGGGTGGTGCGCCGTTCAGCCCGCAACGTGATCGTCCAGAGCGAGGCTTATAATCCCAGCCCGAACCGCACCTATGGCCTGAATGATGCCTTCCCGCGCTATGCCGCGCGGCCTGACCTCGCGGCCTATGTCGAAAAGTATGCTGCGGCGGCGCGGACCTTTGCCACGCGCCCGGCCGGGCGGATCGGTGGCGAGGCTACCCGCGGGGGCGACGGATCGAGCACCGGAGGCACCCTGGGCCTGCTGATCGCGGATGCCCAGCTGGCCGCGACGGCCGGTGCCGGGGCGCAGATCGCCTTCATGAACCCGTTCGGCATTCGCGCGCCCTGGCGGCTGGCTCCGAACGAGAACGGGCTGCTGACCTTTGGCGATCTGTACAAGGTGCAGCCGTTCAACAACGCGCTCGTCACCCAGACGCTGACCGGCGCCCAGATCCGCGAGGTGCTGGAGCAGAACTTTGACGGGTATGGCCCCGACCAGGTGCTGAGCCCATCACACGGGTTCAGCTATAGCTACGACCTGTCTCGACCGATTGGCAGCCGGATCGTTGCGATGATGCTTGATGGCAAGCCACTGGAGGATACGGCGAGCTATCGTGTGACGACCAGCGATTTCCTGGCTTCAGGCGGCGATACCTTCAACGCGTTCACCAAAGGCAAGGATCGGGTGATCGGGATCAGCGATCTGGCGGCGCTGGAAGCCTGGTTGCAAGCCATTCCCGCCCGGCCGATCCCGGTAGATGACCGCACCCGCGATCTAACCCCGCGCTAGCCCTTCTTCGGCGGCCAGGGGATGAAGCCGGACGTTCGCGCGACATAGTCGGCATAGCCAGGGCGGGTCTTGGCCAGGCCCTTTTCCAGCAGCGGCTTGCCCGACCACTTGGTCAGCGTGAAGGTCAGGAATAGTGGCCCGGGCAGGCTGGCCAAGGCCACCAGCGGGCCCGCACTGGCAGCCGCCAGCCAGATTCCCCACCACACGCAGCAATCGCCAAAGTAATTGGGGTGGCGGGTATAGCGCCACAGGCCAGTGTCGAGCACCTTGCCCTTGTTTGCCGGATTGGCGCGAAACGCCTTGAGCTGCGCATCGCCGACGCCTTCGAACACCATGCCCAGCAGCCAGAGCGCAGCTCCGGCCAAGGCCAGCGGGGCGATTGCCGCGGACGCTTCGCCTGAGAGCACGCCCAGCTGGGCCGGAAGGCAGGTGATATAAAGCAGCACGGCCTGCGGACCGAATACCTTGGTCAGGGCGGCCTGGGCAAAACGGCCCTGCTCCTTCGCCTTGCCCAGCATGCGGGCGTAGCGCACGTCTTCACCGTGGCCGCGCCAGCGGGTGTAGAGGTGCCAGAACAGGCGCAAGCCCCAGACCGCCGCCATGGCCGCGATCAGGCTGGCGCGATCACCGGGTTCGTCGAGCTGGAGCCAGCTGGCCACAGCCAGAACCGCCATGCCCCCGCCCCAGATCGCATCGATAAAGGACACGTCCCGGATCCGCACCGCGACCAGCCAGCCAACCAGCAAGGTCCCGGCTGCGACGGCTGCATTGATCAGCAAGGCTTCAACCATGGGCTTTCTCCTTCTGCCGCCTCGGCTTCGGCAAGGGCAAAGTCTCTGCCGCGGTCTCCTTCAACGCCGCCGCCGTTTCCGCCAACCGCTCGAACCTAAGGCAATCCGGCATGACCTTGCGATAGAACGCGGCAATCTTCGCCAGATCGGCGGCATAGTCCCCGGTCGGCATGATCGCCGGGCCCAGGCCACCGGTCATGGTGGCGTTGTTGACCCAGGCCGGAACGATCGGCACCCCGGCGCGCAGAGCGATGTGATAGAACCCGGTACGCCAGGTCCCGTCGCTGCTGCGGCTGCCTTCGGGGGCCACCACCAGCGCCAGCTCTTCGGCGTGGTTGAAATGGGCAACGGTATCCTCAACGTAATTGTTGTTGCGCTTTGACCGGTCAACCGGCAGCCCGCCCATGTCATACATGAACCGCTTCAACGGCCCGCGAAACAGGCTGAGCTTGCCCATAAAGCTGGGCTTGATCCCCAGTTCGTGGACCGCGCCAACAAAGAAGATAAAGTCCCAGTTGCTGGTATGCGGCGCCCCGGTGATCACGAACTTGGGCGGAAATTTCCGCTCGCCGCTCAGCCGCCAGCCCTTCCAGCGATAAAGCCACAGTACCACCGCCTTGGTGATGCGCGAGAGCAATGAGGGCCGCGGATCGATCATTGCGGCGATGTTCTGCGCAATTTGCTGCGGCGGTCTACCCGGCCCAAAGGTCCGTCCACAGGAACAAGTCCTGACGGACGCGGTTATACCTGTTTGGCTTCAGCCGACAAAGCCTGCCCCGCCGGACCAACCGGGACCGGCAAGCCCCATGACCTTGAACAACAGCCCCATCTGGCCTTCGGAAATCAGCCGGTCCTTGGCGGTCTGAATTGCCGCTGCGTGTTGCGGTGCCGCTGCAGCCAGCGCTTGCGCTCGGGCTTCGATCCCCAGCTCACGCAGCCATCTTCCCTGCGGCACGGTGCCAATCCAACGCGCCCCGCGCGACTGGGCGATGGGGGCCAGCGCCGAGAAATCGACATGGGCGGTGAGGTCCGCCTCGCCAGGATTGAGGAAGGGATCAACTTTGAGATGCGCGCGCACCGCTTGCAGGGTTGACCCATGGCGCGGCGCATCGTGGCCATAATCGATAAACAGCGCTGCCCCGCCCTGCTCCATCAACCGCCCGGCAACTTCATAAACCGTGGCCGCCGCGCCGGGGCAGAGTTCGTAGATCGTCCCATCGGGTGCATCGCGCCGCGCCTCGGGCACGGCCGGGTCCATCGGCTGCGGCCCGGCCACGCAGACGAAGCGATCGCCTTCGGGCACGACCATCCGTTCGCGCCAGCCATCGGGTGTCTTGACCAGTTGCCGCACCGGCAGGGCATCAAGGAACTCGTTCGCGACGAACAGGATCGGCCCATAGAGCGGGATCGTGGAAAGATCATGGTGCCACTGCGCACCCGGAATGGTGGCAAGCTGCACATCCTTGAGCGCGGTCGAGGCTTCGACGAAGTGGATCGAAGGTTCCAGCCCATAGCGCTTCGCTGCCCGCAGTGCGTCTCGGGCCAGTGTGCCCCGGCCGGGACCAAGTTCCACATAATGGATCGGCGCTTCGCGGCCGGCATTGATCCACATATCGGCCAACCACAGCCCGATCAGCTCACCAAACATCTGGCTGATTTCCGGCGCGGTCACAAAATCACCCGCGCTGCCCAACGGGTCACGGCTGTTGTAATAGCGGGCGTTGGCCTCGCCCATGTAATGCATCAGGCTGATCGGCCCGGTGCTGGCAATCAGGCGGCGAAAGATCGCCGCCAGACTATCGTCTCCACCCAGGCTCAACGGTTCAGGCCTTGGCGGCGCCCATGGCCGGGCGGACCAGCGCCCGGATCAGGAAGATCGCACCCACCAGCACCAGCGGGATCGTCAGCCACTGCCCCATCGAAAGGCCCGTGCGCGCGGCAAATTCGCTGAGCTGGGCATCGGGTTCACGGAAGTATTCGGCAACAAAGCGGCAAAGGCCCAGCCCCGCAGCAAAGACCCCGCCCAGCAGGCCGGGCCGAAACCGCGCCTTGGTCTTCCAGAACAGCACCAGCATGATGATCATCATCAGCAGGCCTTCCAGCCCCGCCTGATACAGCTGGCTGGGGTGACGGGCATAGGGACCGGCATCCGGGAAGACCATCGCCCAGGCCACCGGACTTTCGACCACCCGGCCCCACAATTCGCCATTCACGAAATTGGCGAGACGCCCAAAGAACATGCCAAAGGGCACGACGACGCAGACATAGTCCGCCACCCGTAGGAAATTCAGCCCGCCGCGCCAGGCAACCCAGCCCATCGCCAGTGCCGTGCCCAGCAATCCGCCGTGGAAGCTCATCCCGCCGTGCCACAGCTTGAGCAGGTCAAGCGGGTTGGCCCAGAGTTCGGGTGCATAGAAGGTCGCATAGCCCAGCCGCCCGCCAATGATGATCCCCAGCGTACAGTAGAAGAACAGGTCATCGAGGTGGCGCTGCGCCATCGGCGCGCCGGGCTGCCGGATCATCTTGGCGAGGTGCCAATAGCCGAGCAGGATCCCGGCGAGATAGGCCAGGCTGTACCAGCGCAACTGAAACCCACCGATCTGGAACAGGTAAGGCTTCAATCCCAGGTCAACCCACTGGATCGGTTCGGCTCCGGCCGCGGCGGCAAGCGCTAGTGACAGCACGCGATCAACTCCCTAAATAGGCGCGGTCAGAAGAGATCCCAGCGCACCCGATGCGGGGCCTTCTGGCACAGACGAAGCCGGGAAACAAACCCGGCGCGGACGCCAGGACGGGGGGCGTCCCTCAACATTGAGGATAAGGATGCCGCATGCCGAGTGAACTCGACAATGCCCTGAATGGTGTAATCGCTGCGCTGACCGCCCCTGGCGCTCCGCTTGAAACGGTGGAGATCGAACGGTTTGGCCGCAAGCTGCCCATGCTGAAAAATGCGCCGCCATCGCTGGCGCACTATTTCGCGATGTACTGCGCCCAGCACGGCGATGCCGAATTCATCGTCGATGGCCAGATCCGGCTGACCTTCAACCAGATCTATGCCGCCGCGCGCAGCGTTGCTGGCGGGCTGGTGGCCGGACACGGCGTGCAGAAGGGTGACCGGATCGGGATCGCCGCGCGCAATTCGGCCAACTGGATCGTGGCCTATCTGGCCGTGCTGATGGCCGGCGGCTGCGCCACCCTGCTCAACGGCTGGTGGACGGGTGAGGAACTGGCCGGCGGAATCGAGCTGGCCGGCTGCACCATCACCCTGGTTGATGCCCAGCGCGGCGAACGCCTGAATGGCCAGTCCTATCCCGGCAAGCTGGTGACCATTCGCCATGATTGCCCCTGGCAGGAAGGCCTGTCCGAACTGCTCGCCCACGGCGGCGGTGCAGAGACACCCTTGCCTGACCTCGGCGGTGATGACCTGGCGACGATCCTCTACACCTCGGGCTCAACCGGCCAATCGAAGGGCGCCTATTGCGACCACCGTAGTGTGGTGCAGGCGACGATGAACTATGCCGCGCAGACGCTGATGGTCTTCACCTACCTCGGCTCCAAGGGCGAGGCGCCCAGCACCCAGCCGTGCAGCCTGGTCAACGTGCCGCTGTTCCACGTGACCGGTGAAGTGCCGCTGTTCCTCCAGTCCTTCGCGATCGGCCGCAAGCTGGTGCTGATGCCCAAGTGGAACGCCGAAGAGGCGATGCGCCTGATCGAGGCTGAAAAGGTCAGCTATTTCGTCGGCGTGCCGCTGATGAGCTTCGAGATCGCGACCCATCCGAACCGGCATAAGTATGACCTGTCGAGCTGCACCGCCTTCGCCGCCGGCGGGGCCCCGCGCCCGGTGGAGCACGTCAAGAAGATCCGCGAGGAACTGCCGAATGCCTTCCCGCTGCTGGGCTATGGCCTGACCGAAACCAACGGGGTCGGCTGCGGCAACTTCAACGAGAATTACCTGGCCAAGCCGGGTTCGACGGGCACGGCATCCAAGCCGCTGGTCGAAATTGGTATCCTGGACGATGCCGGAGACTGCCTGCCGGCGGGCGAGATCGGCGAAGTGGCGATCCGTTCGATCTGCAACTTCCTCGGTTACTGGAACAACACCGAAGCGACCCAGGCGGCGATCATGCCCGACGGGTTCTTCCGCACCGGCGACCTCGGCTACCTTGACGAGGACGGCTATCTGTTCATCGTCGACCGCAAAAAGGACATCATCATCCGCGGCGGTGAGAACATCAGCTGCATCGAAGTGGAACAGGCGATCTATGCCCATCCCAAGGTGGCCGAGGCCAGCGTGTTCGGCATGCCCGACGAACGCTTTGGCGAGCTGCCGACCGGGGTATTCCTGGCCAAGGAAGGCGAGCGCCTGACCGAGGATGAGCTGCGCGAATTCCTGAAAGCCCAGATCGCCGCGTTCAAGGTGCCCGTGCGGCTGTGGCAGGAGACCGAGACCCTGCCCCGCCTCGGCACCGAAAAGGTTGACAAGCGCACGCTCAAGGCCCGTTACCTGCCGGTGTGGGAAAGCGAACAGAAGAGCACGGCTTGAGCCAGAAGGGGATCGCCGACCAGCGCGCGATCGTTGACCGGCGCGCGCTGGCCGGAACCATCGCCGATCTGGTGGCGGACCAGGGCGCGGCCAAGGCCCGCCCGGCGGTTGTCGAGGTGCTGCGCGGCGCGCTGGCCGCCGGCCGCGCCGAGATTGCCCGCCGCCTGGCCGAAAAGCCCAGCGCCGGGCGCGACTGCGCTGCAGCCCAGGCTTTTCTGGTCGACCAGCTGGTGCGGGTGATCCACGATCACGTGATCGCCGATGTCTATCCATCGGGTAACCGCTCGGTCGGCGAACGGCTGACCGTGATGGCGGTCGGCGGCTATGGCCGCGGCGAAATGGCGCCGCATTCCGATGTCGACATCGCCTTTCTGACCCCGATCAAGCAGACCCCGTGGTGCGAGCAGGTGATCGAGGCCATGCTCTATTTCCTGTGGGACCTGGGGCTGAAGGTCGGCCAATCCAGCCGCTCGCTGGACGAGATGGTGCGGATGGCGCGCGGTGATCTGACGATCCGCACCGCGCTGCTTGAAGGACGCTATGTCTGGGGTGACCAGGCCCTGTTCGATGAGGCCCAGGCCCGGTTTCGGGCCGAAGTCGTCGCCGGGACCGAACGCGATTTCATCACCGAGAAGCTGGGTGAACGCAACGAGCGGCACAAGCGGCTGGGCGACAGCCGCTATGTCGTCGAACCCAATGTCAAAGAGGGCAAAGGCGGCCTGCGCGACCTGCATACGCTCTATTGGATCGGCAAGTACCTGCACAAGGTGCGCGACAGTTCCGAACTGGTCACGGTCGGCCTGCTGACCCCGGCCGAGTATCGCAAGTTCCGCCGCGCCGAGGACTTTTTCTGGGCAGTGCGCTGCCACCTCCACACCATCACCCGGCGGGCCGAGGATCGACTGACCTTTGACCTCCAGCGTGAAGTTGCGGCGCGGATGCAATTTGCCGACCGCCCGGGCAAGAGCGCGGTCGAGCGGTTCATGCAGTACTTCTTCCTGCAGGCCAAAACCGTCGGTCACCTGACCGGACTGTTCCTGGCCCAGCTGGAAGAGCAATCGGGCCGGAAGCAGCCGCGGGGGCTGCTGGCGGGCTTCCGGGCGCGGCGGCGGATCGTCAGCGGCTATCCGGTGTTCGGCGGGCGGATCAACGTGCCGACGGACAGCTGGTTTGCCGAAGACCCGGTGCGCCTGCTGGAGATTTTCAAGCTGGCTGACAGCCAACAGCTTGAACTGCATCCCGAGGCCATGCGGCTGGCGGTGCGCGACGCCCGGCTGATCGATCCGCTGCGCAAGGATCCCCGGGCCAACGCGTTGTTTCTGGACCTGCTGACCAGCCGCCGCGATCCCGAGAATGCGCTGCGCTGGCTGAACGAGGCCGGGGTGTTCGGCCGCTTCGTGCCCGATTTCGGCCGGGTCAACGCGCAGATGCAATTCGACATGTATCACCACTATACGGTCGACGAGCATACGATCCGCGCAATCGGGCTGATGGCGCGGATCGAGCGCGGCGAAATGAAGCAGGACCATCCGCTGGCGACGACCCTGGTCAACAAGATTGCCAACCGCCGTGCGCTCTATGCCGCGGTGCTGCTGCACGATATCGCCAAGGGCCGGCGCGGCGACCATTCGGTGCTGGGCGCCGACGTGGCACTCAAACTGTGCCCGCGCTTTGGGCTGGACGAGAAGGAGACCGAACTGGTTTCCTGGCTGGTCCGCAACCACCTGATCATGAGCGCCACGGCCTTCAAGCGCGACCTGGCTGACTGGAAAACGATCAGCGATTTCGTGGCGCAGGTGCAGTCGATCGAGCGCCTGCGGCTGCTGGCGCTGGTGACCATCGTTGACATTCGCGCAGTCGGCCCGGGCGTGTGGAACAGCTGGAAACGCCAGCTGATTCACGAGCTTTATGAGGCGGCCGAAGAACGGTTGCGGCTGGGCCACGTCCAGCATGGCCGGGCCGAACGCATCGCCGCCAAGCAGGCGGCCGTGGCCGAACGGCTGGGCAAGAAGCAGGCGGGGCTGGTCCAGACAGTCGGCAAGCTGTTGAGCGATGCCTACTGGATCGCTGAACCGGATGACATCATCGCGATGAACCTGACCCAGCTTGATGCTGTTGGAACCAAGTCGCTCG
>JACCDJ011598674.1_pt1 | contig 13956 bp, 14 predicted proteins | sample 7444481 | NCBI WGS metagenome assembly JACCDJ01 (sample SAMN15323435, study PRJNA562643) | freshwater metagenome | isolation source: river surface water | place: USA:Blue River Watershed | collected 2017-08-15 | reverse complement strand
TAACTGGAAAGTACCTTCCAGGTGCTAAACCTCCAGCAGGTTCTCGTGCCGCCGATAAAAAAGGTGGCGCAAACATGATTAGTCGCTGGTTGCAAGATGATTTGTTGAAAGCAGTTCAAAAGTTAAAGCCAATCGCTGAAAAAGAGGGCCTAACTATGGGACAACTTGCGATCGCCTGGGTGCTACAGAACGAGAATGTTTCATCTGCGATCATCGGTGCAACGAAGCCTGCTCAAATTAAAGATAACGTCAAAGCAAGTGGCGTTAAATTGAGTCCTGAGACCTTAAAGGCAATTGATGCTGCGCTAGATGGATTTATCGAACGCGATGCCGAGAAGACGGTAAGCCCAAAGCCTCGCGCTTAATGGCTATTAGAAACTCTTCTCGCCGCGTTTAACCAGCGGTCTTGGCGCGCGCATTCTGCGCATCTGCGTGGATCTTAGGAATGCATACATTGCAAGTCCCTTTGTAGATTCATTGGGGAATTTCTCGGAAACTTTTCGCTTTACGCGACGACCAAGTAATACTCCATCAACTACTGCAATTAATAGCACCAAGTACATCAACAGAATAGATACAACTGCGACATATTGGTTTCGAGTCATCGAAAGTATTAAAACTACGAAAATGATTGGGAGGAAGTATTCTCCGATATTCAACCTTGAATCAACGGTGTTACGAACGAATCTTCTAACTGGTCCGCGATCGCGTGCAGGAAGCGCTGTTTCATCACCACGCATAAATGCATCTCGTTGCGCCATCCGCTTTGAGCGAAGCTCTGCCTTCTGTTGCTTCTTCTGCTCCTTGGTCAAAGCTGGAGACAAGGAGGCGCCAGGCTTGATTTCGGCCTCTTTACGTTTGGGGGTTGGGCGGCCTTTACGCTCTGTCATCTAATTCTCCTTAGCTTTCTAGAACTCTATTGGACTATCTGGGACTCTATAGGCGGAATAGTCTTATAGGGCGGGGCGTTATTGTCTAAACAACAACGAGTTGGGGAGTAATATTCTCTCAACGACCTATATTTGAAGACACCTGAAAACATCAGAAGACATCTGGAGAGATTATGACAACCGAGAGCACAACACAGAACGTCGATATCACGAGCGGAATCACCTTGACCGAGGTCGCCTCAGCAAAGGTTGCAGCGTTACTGGCTCAAGAAGGTCGCGATGATCTATACCTCCGCGTTGCCGTACAACCAGGTGGCTGCTCTGGCCTTCGCTACCAACTCTATTTTGATGACCGTGCGATGGATAACGATGTGGAACGCACCTTTGGCGCGGTCAAGGTCAAGGTCGACAAGATGTCAGATCCGTACTTGATGGGCGCAACCATTGATTTCGTGGACACTATCGAGAAGCAGGGTTTTACGATTGATAACCCAAATGCTCAGGGTTCATGCGCCTGTGGCGATAGCTTCCACTAATTCCTTATCAAATCAGCTTAATTTCAATAATCGAGTTAATTGTGAGCGAGCGCACCGCCGCGTAACTTCTCACTTTTGCGCTCTTTTGCGCGCTTAAGACTAAGATTTACCCATGCGTTTACGCTCAAAGAGAGCGCTCCTCTCTGCCTTTTTGCTCTTGGCCGCCCTGGTTCTAACCGGATGTGGCAATGGTTCTGTTTATGGTTACGAACAAGATCTCTCAAGTGTCAATGAAGTCTCATGGCATCTCTGGAGAGGTTTCTGGTTGGCAGCTGCGGTTGTCGGAATTTTCACCGCCGCATTAATTCTCTGGCCAATCTTCCGCCATCGCCGCAAAGAGGGCGATCCTGAATATCCAAAGCAGACTCAATACAACATTCCAGTTGAAGTTGCATACACAATCATCCCTTTCATAATTGTGGCAGCGCTCTTTTATTACACCGCTCGCGATCAAGAGAAGATCATCGCTAAAGAGCCAACAAAGGTTATGCACACAATTGATGTCACTGGCATTCAATGGTCATGGCAATTTGGACACCAAGATGGCGGACCAAAAGCTGTTGTGACCGGAACTCCAGCTCAACCACCAACACTTGTACTTCCACAAGGCGAGCGTGTTGCATTCAAGATTCACTCAAACGATGTCGTGCATGGTTTCTGGATTCCGGCATTCATGATTCAAATTCAAAATCTTCCGGGAGTAACCAATCACATCGAATTTACCGCCAATAATTTGGGAGAGAAGCCACGTCGATGCAACATCTTGTGTGGACGTAATCACGCGCAGATGGTTTTCAAAGTGAAGGTAGTAACTCCTTCGGAATATAAGACTTATGTAGAGCAGCTCAAGCAGAGTAGTGAGGTCAGCGCGTAATGACGACATATGCACAGCCACCAGTAACTCAAATTAGAACTGCGCCGATTCAGCCGACCTCCAAAGGCAGGCTCTTCGTAAAGTGGATCACCTCAACCGACCACAAGACGATCGGTTATATGTATTTGATAGTTTCATTTGCCTGGTTCTTATTAGGTGGAGTTTTAGCCCTATTTTTACGCGCTGAATTAGCGCGCCCAGGCATGCAGTTCCTCTCTAACGAGCAGTACAACCAGATCTTCACGATGCATGGCACGATCATGTTGCTGATGTTTGCAACGCCACTCTTCGTAGGTTTTGCTAACGTCTTAATGCCGCTACAAATTGGCGCTGCCGATGTGGCTTTCCCAAGACTAAATATGCTCTCATTCTGGCTATTTTTATTTGGTGGAATCATGGCAACAGCGGGATTCCTATCACCGGGTGGCGCAGCATCATTTGGTTGGACTGCTTACGCGCCGCTATCAAACGCAGAATATTCACCAGGAATTGGTGGAGATCTTTGGATTGTTGGTCTTGCAATCGGTGGTCTTGGAACAATTTTGGGTGGCGTTAATTTCATAACCACGATCTTTACGATGCGTGCACCAGGTATGACGATGTTCCGTATGTCGATCTTCTCTTGGAACGTACTTCTAACTTCAATTTTGATTCTGCTTGCATTCCCACCACTTGCAGCAGCTTTCTTAGCGCTCGAATCAGATCGTTTATTTGGAACTCATATCTTCGATCCGGCAAATGGTGGTGCGATGCTTTGGCAACACCTCTTCTGGTTCTTCGGGCATCCCGAGGTTTACATCTTGGCGCTACCGTTCTTTGGTATCGCAACTGAGATCTTGCCAGTATTTAGCCGTAAGCCAGTCTTTGGTTACAAAGGTTTGATCGCGGCAACTATCGCAATCGCTGCGCTCTCTGTATCTGTCTGGGCGCACCACTTGTTCGCAACCGGCCAAGTCTTATTGCCATTCTTCTCATTTATGACATTCTTAATTGGTGTTCCAACTGGTGTGAAGTTCTTCAACTGGATAGGCACGATGTGGCGCGGTTCGATAAGTATGGATACTCCAATGCTTTGGACCGTTGGTTTCTTGATCACCTTCTTATTTGGTGGATTGACCGGAATCATCTTGGCATCGCCACCGCTTGATTTCGCAGTCTCTGCCTCTTACTTCGTGGTGGCGCACTTCCATTACGTGCTCTTTGGCACCGTGGTCTTTGCGATGTTCGCAGGTTTCTATTTCTGGTGGCCGAAGATGACTGGCAAGATGCTAAATGAGACTCTTGGAAAGATTCATTTCTGGACTCTTTTCTTTGGTTTCCACATCACCTTCTTAGTCCAGCATTGGCTTGGCATTAAGGGTATGTCTCGCCGCTATGCAGACTATTTACCATCCGATGGATTTACCGGAATGAACATGATCTCAACAGTTGGATCATTCTTACTTGCGCTATCGATGATTCCATTCTTTATAAATATTTGGATTACTCGAAAGACCGAGAAGGTCGGAGTTAACGATCCATGGGGCTATGGCCAATCTCTAGAGTGGGCAACAACCTGTCCGCCACCGCGCCATAACTTCTTATCGATGCCGCGCATCAGATCAGAACGACCAGCTTGGGATGTTAATCATCCAGAAGCACCGATTGAGAGACACAACTAAAAATGAAAGCATCATGGATACTCTTCTTAGGGCTTGGCGTTTTCTACACGATTATGTCAGCGGTTTATTGGTTGCTGGGCGGAGAACCAGCCGGTATCGCATGTTTGATTCTTAGTTCAGCGCTTGCGTATCTAGTTTGTTTCTATGTTTGGTTTACGGCAAAACGTGCAGGGGACTTGCCAGAAGATAATTTAGCTGCAGAGATTGCGGATGGGGCAGGAGAACTTGGTTTCTACAGCCCGCATTCATGGTGGCCACTTCCGGTTGCTGCCTCGGCAATTGTTACTGGTCTTGGATTGATCATCGGTTGGTGGCTTGCTGCTATTGGCATCGGTGCCTTGGTGCTTAGCATTATCGGTTTTGTTACCGAGTATGAAAAACCATCGGCATCAGCGCATCACTAATAGCAGAACCTATCCGCAGTGCTTGAAGCTCTCTTCTTAGGCCTAGTACAAGGATTAACCGAGTTCTTACCAATTTCATCAAGCGCACATCTGCGTATCGTCGGCGAATTTCTGCCTAGCGCCCAAGATCCAGGAGCTGCATTTACAGCAATCACTCAAATTGGCACCGAACTTGCGGTACTGCTATTTTTCCGAGTCGAGATTGCATCGATAATCAAGAACTTCTTTCGAATCAGTATTTTACGAAATCGTAACTCTTCAAAAGAAGAATTGGCCGATAACAAACTCGGTTGGATGATAATTCTTGGATCAATTCCAATCTTTATCTTTGGCTTTCTCTTCCAAGACTCAATTAAAACCACTTTTAGATCACTTACTTTGATTGCAATTACCCTGATCATCTTCGCTCTGATTTTGGGCGTTGCCGATTATTTGGGAAGTAGCGGTAAAGGAATGAAGCATCTGGGAGCTAGGGATGCGCTTTTACTTGGCCTTGGCCAATCGCTAGCGTTAATTCCGGGCGTATCTCGTTCCGGTATGACTATCGCCGTTGGTAGAACCCTTGGTTACAACCGAAGCGCTGCCACCAAGATCTCATTCTTCTTGGCCATACCCGCCGTCATGGGAAGTGGTTTTTATCAGCTTTATCAAACCATTAATGATTCAAGTACCGAAGTCTTCTCTTTATTCGAGACATTTGCAGCCACTTTGGTGGCATTCTTCGTGGGGTATGCAGTTATTGCTTGGTTGATGAAGTACATCTCTAAAGCAAGTTTTATACCTTTTGTTATCTACAGAGTTTTATTAGGTTTACTGGTCCTTATCGGTGTTGCTAGTAATTTCATCGGTTAGATCCTTTACTGCCGCTTTTTGATCTCTTTTTATCTCTTTTCTGCCATCTATACCTAATTTTAAGTAGATGCTCATAGTCTCCTGCCTTATCAATGAAACGCTGTAGGAGAGATCGGTTGCAATTTGGCGATTTGTCTTACCAGTAACCATCATCTTATGAATTAAAAGTTGTCTTGGGCTTAATTTTTTACTTGTAAGGATTCCACTAAGGAATTTTTTTGAATGAAACGCTAAATAGAATTTTAAGATTGCTTGAATGCATTCAAAATAGGTTTCATAATCTCTGATGAAAATAGATGGGTCCTCATGTTTTTTTAGGTATTCAGGATTTTCGAAGGTGAACGCCATATAGAGATTTTCGCCTAATGGGATGCTGCAGAAAGTTCTAAGCGCTCTCGAATCATAGCTCTCAGTCGAATCGATATTGAAGGAGTAAGTTATCTGATCCGAGGATACTTCCCGATATTCAGCTTCATCTGCGACTTTTAGGGTCACAGCGCAGATATCACCAAAAGGCGAGATATTTAGCGATAGAAAATTAAGCAGGTTCGGTAAATCTGGTTTGTCAAGTAAGAATGAAGTAAGTCGACTTACCAGCTTCAGAGACGCGCTCTCAACCTCCAACTCAAACCAAGTTAAAAAGAGGGGGAGAATCGTTACTTATCAGTGGTGAGTTTCGTTCTCGAGTTCTTTCGCGGTTGGTTTAGCAATTTGCTCAGCATTTGCTCGTGACCAGCGTTCACGCAATTTCGCCTGTAACGCACGCGGTCTGCGAACACCATTGGCATCTACTTCTGGAACCTCTAGAGCACCAATCTGTTCGTGAGAGGTAAGTTTCCAGATCTCCTCTTTGGAAAGTGGTTCGTGGATCTCTACGAATTCGCCATGTGGCAGACGAACCAAGCGTCCGGTTTCACGGCCATGTAGTACTAGGTCACGATCTGCGCGCTGCAGGGATAAACAGATTCGTTTGGTGATGAAGAAAGTAAGGATTGGTAATACCACGATGCCGATTCGAGCGAACCACATAATGTCATTGATTGAAGAATCGAAGTGAGTTGCAATCAAGTCATTTCCGCCATTAAGAAGTGCGACGAACATAAACATCATTACTGCAGCGCCGATTGCGGTGCGAGTTGGGGCGTTACGAGGACGATCTAATAAGTGATGCTCGCGATCGTCACCTGTGATCCATCTTTCGATCCATGGCCATATCGCCATCGGTGTGAAAACCAATCCTGGAATAATCAAACCTGGCAGCAAGATATTCCATGAGATGGTGTAACCAAATGCATGTGTTTCAAGTGGCGGCGCCATACGCACCAAACCATCTAGCCAACCCATGTAGAAGTCAGGTTGCGATCCAGCAGAGATCTGTCCTGGCGTATACGGTCCATATAACCAAATTGGATTTATAGATGCGATCGCTCCCAAAATTGCAGTTACTCCGAAGACTACGAAGAAGAAGCCACCAGCTTTCGCCATGTAAACCGGCATTAACGGGTAACCAACCACGTTCTTTTCGGTGCGACCAGGGCCTGGATACTGAGTGTGCTTTTGATACCAAACCAACATCAAGTGTGCAGTGATCAATGCCAAGAAGATTCCTGGAAGCAAGAGCACGTGAACAGTGTAAATGCGTGGGATAAATGATTCGCCAGGGAACTCTCCGCCAAATGCAAAGAAGGCAAGGTAAGAACCAACAACTGGAATTGCTTGGATAATCGCTTCAGCGATACGAATACCAGTACCTGATAGAAGATCATCTGGAAGTGAGTAACCCAAGAAACCTTCGACGATTCCAAGTGTTAATAGGCCAACGCCGATAACCCAGTTGAACTCGCGGGGCTTACGGAATGCGCCTGTGAAGAAGACGCGAAGCATATGGATGATCATCGCGGCCATAAAGATGATTGCAGCCCAGTGATGCATTTGGCGCATCAAAAGTCCACCGCGCACATCGAATGAGATGTGAAGCGCTGATTCATATGCAGCTGACATCTTCACACCTTGAAGAGGTTGATATGAACCTTCGTAAACAACTTCCTTCATTGAAGGGTCAAACCAGAAAGTTAAGAAAGTTCCGGTTGCAAGCAAGATAATAAATGAGTAGAGAACAATCTCGCCAAGTAAGAATGACCAATGGTCTGGGAAGACCTTGGTTAGATTCTTCTTAAGCCATTTAGCTGCACCAGTACGTTCGTCAACAAAGTTGGCTACTACGGCAGGTACTTTCTCTTTTGCGCTCATTTGCTATCTCGCTCCCAGAAGCTTGGTCCTACTGCTTCATTGAATGGTTCTCTTGCGATCAAATATCCTTCAGAGTCAACAGTGATATTTAGTTGGGGTAATGGTCTCGCAGCTGGACCAAAGATGACTTTGGCGGCTCGAGTTACATCGAATGTCGATTGATGACATGGGCAGAGTAGGTGATGCGTGGTCTGTTCATAAAGTGCAACTGCACAACCCATATGTGAACAGATCTTGGAGAAAGCGATGATGCCTTCATGTGTCCAAGAGAGTCGTTCTGGATCTAAATTGAAATCTTCTGGGCGCAGACGAATCAGTAGCACTGGATCCTTTGCGATGTCATTTAGTGTGCGGTGATCTTCTTTAGAAATCTCTGGAAGAGTTTGCACAACTGCACCAACTTCTAAATCTGAAGCTTTGATTGGGCGATCACCAGGATCTGTAACTAAACGCGTGCCAGCTTTCCAAGATGTAGTTTCAAGGCTATTTCCAGGAAGTGGGCCAAGATCGCGAAGCATCACGATTGGACCTACTCCAACTAGGCCAACCGCAGCAAGCAGGGTTCGCTTGATTAGCGGACGACGGCCGATTCCGGCGGTTGCACCTTGGCTCTTTATGGTTTCTACGAAAGCTGCGCGATCTTCATCTTTGGAGCGCAAGGTGTGGCGCTCTGCAACAACTTCAGTATCTGGCATCAAGAGTCTTGCCCATGCGATTGCGCCGATTCCGATAAATAAGAATGCGCCAGCAAGTCCGAGGCCAAGTAGTAATTGATGCACATTCATCTCACCGAGAATTGGAATGAAAGTGAATTGATCTGTTGGAATGAAAAAGTAAGAGTAGATGAATAGCAAAGTGCTTAGAACTGATAGCAAGAATAGAGAAGCAACTTGGCGCTCGGCACGCTTCTCGGCAACTGGATCGATATCTGTTTGACGGTGAACGTGTTCTGGCAAACCAGGATTTTCAATCGGATTATTTACAGGAAATAAATCTTTGCTCATAAATTATCTCTCGCTACCTATTCATCCTATTTAGCCTATTTGGCCTTAGATGCTAGCCAGACTGCGAAACCAATTAGGAAACCCAGTCCAACAATCCATCCAAATAAACCTTCAGTTACCGGGCCAACTCGACCAAGTGCCATTCCACCAAGCGCTGGTTCGCTCTCTGCAGATTTAATCCATTTAATAATTGAGAGTTTCTCTTCCGGAGTTAAGGTCTTATCCGAAAAGACTGGCATAGCTTGTGGACCAGTGATCATCGCTTCATAAATATGAACAGGTTCGACGCCCATCACTGATGGCGCGTACTTGCCTTTAGTTAAAGCGCCGCCTTGTCCTGCAAAGTTATGGCACATCGCGCAGTTGGTACGAAATAGTTCGCCACCTTCTGCAACATTTCCATCTCTTTCATAATTCAACATCTCTTCAGTTGGGATCGCAGGTCCAGGCGCTAGTGAAGCTACATATGCTGCGAGCGCAGCTGTCTCTTCGGCGTCATAAACCGGTGGTTTACGCATAGCTTGCACTGACATATCTGCCATTGGCATACGGCCAGTTCCGACTTGGAAATCAACTGATGCTGCGCCAACTCCGATCAGAGATGGAGCGATATCCGAACCTTCGGCATTTAAACCGTGGCATGAAGAGCAACCCTTTAGAAATATTTGACGACCCTCTTCGATCTGAACTGAGCGTGCCTCTGCGCTCATCATGGCTGGCTTCTCTGCGCTAGCCGAGATCGCGCTAAATGATGAACCTACGGCAATAAGTGCAAGGAGTAATAGCACCGGTGATGCAAAGCGCACTTTGCGAAATCGAGAGATCATATTTCTCTGATTGTCCTCTCTGTAGTTAAATTAAAAATCATTTGATCAAATAAATCGCTGCGAAGAGCGCAATCCATACAACGTCGACGAAGTGCCAGTAGTAAGAGACCACGATTGCAGAGGTTGCTTGAGAGTGTCCGAATCTGCGAGCCTTTGAAACACGTAACATCACAAGTAAAAATGCAATTAAGCCACCAGTTACGTGAAGTCCGTGGAATCCGGTCGCAAGGTAGAAGACCGACCCATAAGCATTAGATGAGAGCGTCAAACCTTCTTGCACTAAATGTGCATACTCATAAATCTGTCCACCGATGAAGAATGATCCCATCAAGAATGTCAATGAGAACCATTCGCGCATGCCCCACTTGCTAACTTGTAACAAGGTGCCGGTGCGACGCGGTTGAAAGCGCTCGGCTGCGAACACGCCGAATTGGCAGGTAACCGATGAGAGTACTAAAACTGTGGTGTTGATCGATGCAAATGGAATCGCGAGGATGCTTGTTGATTCCAGCCAAATATCTGGACCTTGCACTGCGCGAGTAGTGAAGTACATTGCAAAGAGCGCCGCAAAGAACATGAGCTCTGAGGAGAGCCAGACAATGGTGCCTACGGCTACGAGATTTGGGCGATTGACCTTAGGGGCCATGGTGGCGCTAGACATACTGAGAATTATCTCTGAAATCGCGCATAAACTCACAACTTTGATGCGTGAAACCAGCCTCAATTACTGCAAGGTTCTCGTGAGCCGCCTCACGGTTTTTATCGATAATTGGCGAACTCGACCTCGATTTGGAAGTTAGACTTAATCCATGACCGCCAAGATCGCAATCTATTCGGATGATCAATCCGTGCGCCAGGCTGTAAAGGCAGCTCTAGGTAGCAAATTGGCAGGTGGCATCGAGGTCGAGACCATTGAGTTTGCAACCGCGGATGCCCTACGGCTTTATGTTGACGAAACTGGCACTAAAGGCGAGGTGCGAGTCGATCTATTTATCTTGGACGGGGAAGCGGTCCCAGAAGGTGGCCTTGGAGTTGCCAGACAGTTGAAAGATGAAGTCTTCAACTGTCCGCCTTCGATCGTACTAATCGCTCGCCAATCAGATTCATGGCTTGCTGCTTGGTCTAGGGCAGAGGCGTCACTTCTTCATCCAGTTGATCCATTCGCTCTAGCAAAGACGGCAAGTGAACTTCTGCAATTGAAGGCAAACGCTTAATTTGCGAAACAGTTAAGAGGCGTACATGAGTTGGAATCGCGCCTTCGAATTACTCGATAATTTATTGGATTTACCTAGTGATCTAGTTCGAATTCTGATGCGCGAGATATTAGAAGGTCGCGCTGATAAAGAGCATCTAAAGCGATTTCTTTTAGCGTTAAAAGCTAAGGGCGAGACTTCAGATGAAGTAGGCGCAATGGTTGCTGAGATGTACGAACATGCGGCACCGATAACAATTAATGAACGCGCAGTCGACATCGTAGGTACTGGTGGAGATCAAGCCAACACCATAAATATTTCTACTATGTCTGCCATCGTGGCAGCAGCAGCTGGTGCGGTAGTTGTAAAACATGGTAACCGTGCAGCTTCATCTAAATCTGGTTCGGCAGATCTACTAGAAGCGCTAGGTGTGGCAATTAATTTAGATGGGAAGTTGGTTGCAGAATGTGTGTCCGAACTTCGCATCGGATTCTGTTTCGCCCCCAATTTCCATCCAGCGATGCGACATGCAGCGCCGGCCCGAAAGGAACTTGGAGTTCCGACGGTCTTTAATATTTTAGGCCCCCTCGCAAACCCAGCTAAACCGAAATCTGCAGCGATCGGTGTAGCAAACGATCGCATGCATCTAGTGATGGCGCAGGTACTTGGCGATCGTGGTGTTGATGGCTTTGTCTTTCGTGGCGATGATGGTCTGGATGAATTGACGCTTACTACCACCACCCAAGTTCTAACCATCGGAAATGGTGAAATCGAATCTGGCCTTATTAATCCTCCTGATTTTGGAATTTCATACTCACCGATAGAGAAGCTAGTTGGTGGTGACGCATCTGAAAATGCAAAGATCGCAATCTCTGTTTTTGAGGGTGAAGTTGGCGCACCTCGTGATGCGGTGATCTTAAATTCCGCATCCGCTATTGCTGCATATAACAACGATGCAGAGCTTGATCTTCAGACCAGATTTGCAGAGGGTGTCACAGAGGCCAAAGCTGCGATTGATTCGGGAGCCGCGCTAGATCTTCTAAATCGTTGGGTTAAGCTGACTCAAGCAATAGCTAAATCGTAATTTCCGACTTTATATAGTTGAGAATTTGGTCCAAAAGTAGCCATTGCATATTGACCTTGAAGTTCGACCAATCTAGTTCCTTCGCTATCCAAATAATTTAGAACTAAGCCAACCTCTTCATGATTTACCTGTTGTAGGAATCCATCCGGCGTTACCTGCTCGGCCATCAGTTTCAGTGTTTCAAGCGCATTTGATACTGATGTAGTTGGGCTACTTACATTGGTCGCAGCTAATTTGCCATATTTGATGATCGCAAATTCCCAGTAGTCGCCAGCTGGTTTTGCCACAATCATCTCTGGAATCTGAGTAATCGAATTTAATCGTTCGGTTCTGGCAGCTGCGCGAACTAGATGTGCATATCTGTCCCTAACTTCAATGGCTTCTTCAAACTTCTCGGCAAGGGAGAGTTCGGCCATTTTAAGATTGGAACTCTCAGCAATGGGGCGAAAATCTACTTCCAGGAAATACTTAAATTTCGCCACGATCTCGTTGTAATTAGCAAGCGATTGATTGCCGATACAAGGTGCGCCACATTTATTGATTTCGAAGAGAATGCATGGCGATGCACTTTTCATACTTCGGTCTGTTATTTTGGGTTTACATTGTCTAAGAGGTAAGTGCTCATGTATTGCTGCCAGCGCTCCTTCAATTGCCAAGCCACCTGAGATTGGGCCTATCGCGCCACTAGGATTTTTGGGAGCACCTTTAGTGATGGTTAGCCGCGGAAAGTTCTCATCAGTTAATTTGATCCAGGCAACTCGTTCGGGAAATCTTGATCTGCGGTTATAACGAGGTTGTGCTCCTTGGATCAGCCTAAGTTCACGGACCGCCGCTTCCAACGCAGTTGGAGTAATGATGCATTCAATACTCTCAGTCAAAGCGATCATCTCGCGGATTCGTTTCCGGGTCTCACCAGCAGTGAAATAGGTACGCACTCTGGAACGTAGATTCTTCGATTTCCCAACATAGAGGGGAGCACCTTTAGCGTCTTTGAAGATGTAGACGCCTGGTGCTGACGGAATATTGTTTGCTAAATGTCTCTTAGCGCTTTGCGCTTTGGTGATTCTATTTGAGAACTCGCGAAGTTCTTCGAGGGTGAAGATTCCGAATGAACCCAACCTCTCAATTAATCCGTGAAAGACAGAGACTGTTGCGCGAACATCATCAAGAGCGCGGTGCGTCGGAGAAGTCTCCGTCTTAAAGAATTGCGACAAGGTGTCCAACTTGTAATTGCGTACTTCATCTTTGGTCAAGACCTGCCGAGCGATTTTTACAGTATCGAGTGATTGATATTTCGGAAAAGTGTAACCAAGGGCGCTTGCCGCCGCTTTTAAGAAACCTAAATCGAAGGCGGCATTGTGAGCAACCAGTACCGTCTCTGATTCAGAACCTAGAAATTCTAGAAGTTGCGGAAAGACTTCATTGATGGAAGGCGCTGGTAAGAGCATCTTTTCAGTGATACCAGTTAAGACTGTAATGAATGGCGGTAAAGGAACACCAGGATTTACAAGTGTTTGAAATTCTCCAATTACTTTTCCGCCCTGAACTTTCTGCGCACCGATTTCAGTGATGGCATTGATCCCAGGTGATCCACCAGTTGTCTCTAGATCGATGATCACGAAGGTGGTCGCAGATAGATGACGACCTAAATCATCGAAAGTAGATTGCCAAGGTAGGCCAGATTCATTCGCTTCCACAATAAAGCAAGTGTAAATTTAAGCCATGACAAATTCTTCCAGCCATTCAGGCCAATCCAGTAAGCCGTCTATCGTTCCCCCAAAAGAGGCCCCAACTGGATGGCTCAAGGATTTTGCAGCTGAGGGTAGTGGGGCAAATGCAAGGACCGGGATTGTCTTGGTGCATGGATTTACTGGTTCGCCAGCTTCGATGCGCCCATGGGCCCATTTTTTAAATGATCGCGGTTTCACTGTTCGAGTTCCGCGTTTACCTGGGCACGGAACAAAGTGGCAAGATCTAAATGAAGTTAAATGGCAAGAGTGGCCAGATCGCGCAGCTAAAGATGTCGAAGAGCTTTTAACTAAATGTGATCGCGTCTTTATCTTTGCGTTATCTATGGGTGGCGCAACTTCAATTCAAGTGGCACATAGATTTGGCGAAAAGATTGCAGGATTGGTATTCGTAAACCCAATGATCACAATTAAAGGTCCAGCTCAATACTTCATCCCATTAATCTCTAAATTTGTACCAAAGATGAAGGCAGTTGGTGGCGATATTAAGAAGCCTGGAGCGAGCGAATGGTCATACGATGCCTTACCACTTAAGGGAGTGGCAGAACTTAGAAAGTTATTGGCTGATTCCAGAGCCAAGCTACCTGATATCAAAGCTCCATTCATGATCTTTCACTCCAAAGATGATCATGT
>JACCDJ011226179.1_pt1 | contig 13968 bp, 13 predicted proteins | sample 7444481 | NCBI WGS metagenome assembly JACCDJ01 (sample SAMN15323435, study PRJNA562643) | freshwater metagenome | isolation source: river surface water | place: USA:Blue River Watershed | collected 2017-08-15 | reverse complement strand
GCATGAAGCAATTACCTAGTCTTGCTGATTTGCCAACCATAGGCGTTGGCGGCCCAAAGATGATTGCTGAAGGCTTTAATGCGTCATGGCCTATGGAAACATTAGCTGTTCGTGGTTATGTCGAAGCGATTAAACAGCTTCCGTCCATTTTGTCCTTGCGCCGTGCTTTAGTTAAAGAGCTACTTCAACATCGACCACTCGCTTATTTGGGTATTGATGCTCCTGATTTTAATTTGGGTGTAGAAAAGAAATTAAAAGCCGCTGGTATACCTACCATTCATTTCATTAGCCCATCTATTTGGGCCTGGCGTGGTGGGCGTATTAAAGGAATTCAAGAATCTGTTGATCGCATGCTTTGCATTTTCCCATTTGAGCCTGCTATATACGATAAGGTTGGAATGAAGGCTTCGTATGTGGGACATCCATTGGCTTCAACTATTCCGATGATTCCTGATGCAGCTGGTGCTAAAGAAAAATTAAAAGTGAAGCAGGGCGCTGCTCTTGTTGCAGTTCTGCCGGGCAGTCGTAAATCAGAAGTAGCAATGATTGCCCCAGGTTTTTTCAAGGCAATTGAGTTGATGTTCCAAAAGCATGGAGCTGGTATTGAGTTCGTGGTTCCAATTGCAACACCGGCTCTTAAGGCATCTATTGATTTACTAGCGAATGAGACTCGCTTGCGCTACCCTGATATTTCGATTCATCTATTAGATGGTCAATCTAGCTTGGCTTTAGAAGCCTCTGATGCTGTACTTATTGCTAGTGGCACAGCAACATTAGAAGCGGCGCTTTGGAAAAAGCCGATGGTGATTTCTTATCAAGTCCCTGCATTAACAGCTTGGATTATGCGAAAACAGGGTTATTTACCCTATGTTGGTTTGCCCAATATATTGGCAGGTGAATTTATTGTTCCTGAGTTATTGCAAGAGCAAGGCATGCCAGAGGCCTTAGCGAATGCCACCTTGGATTGGCTTGATCAGCCCCAGAAAGTAGCTATTCTGCGTGAACGGTTTACCAAAATGCATGAGTCTCTTCATTTACCGACAGGGCAACTTGTGGCTGAAGTGATTGCGGAAGTCATTCATGCCTGAGTTGATTGAATGGGTCTGTGGTGTTGATGAAGCAGGCCGTGGCCCTTTGGCAGGATCGGTTGTTGCTGCGGCCGTCATTTTGGATCCAGAAAAACCGATTGATGGCCTCAAAGACTCTAAAAAGCTTAGCGCAAAGGTTCGGGAAGATCTTTACGAAATCATTATTAGAGATGCAAAGGCTTGGTGTATCGCTGAAGCTAGCCCATCTGAAATTGATGAGGTCAATATTCTTCAAGCAACTATGCTGGCGATGAAAAGAGCCATTGAAGGTTTAGAAAAATCTTTGGGTCGCTTGCCAGACAAAGCACTTATTGACGGCAATAGATGCCCCAAAGTGAATATTGATATGGAAGCAATTGTTAAGGGCGATAGTAAGGTTCAAGCCATTTCAGCTGCATCCATTTTAGCCAAGGTCACCAGAGATCGAGATATGCAATTGCTGCATGACAAGTACCCGATGTACGGCTTCAATCAGCACATGGGATATCCAACCCCAGTTCATTTTGCCGCGCTCAAAGAATTTGGCCCTTGTCCTGAGCATCGCCGCTCGTTTTCTCCGGTGCGTGAAGTATTGGAACTTAAATTAATATGAAATCTGCAAAACATATCAGCTCATCCGATAACCCCCTAATTAAAAGAGTAAAGACTCTTTTAGAGGGTGGGGTTAAAGCCAGTAAATTAAGGGCCGAGCTTTCAATGGCTGTCGCCGAAGGTGTTCATTTGGCACAGGCTTGGTTAGGCAGTGAAGATTTGACAGAAATAATAACAACTGAAGAGGGTATGAATCAGCCTGAGATTGCCGCTGTTATTGATATGCAATTGGCTTTAGTACCCAATACTGATTTGTATATTCTTGAAGAGTCTTTGTGGAAAAAAATATCTGATCTGGGTCACGCTCCACCAATTCTTATTAGCATCAGGATTCCGCAAGCTGAATTCCCAATTCATTTAAATGATGATGTGTTGATCTTGGATAACATTCAAGATGCGGGTAATGTTGGCTCAATGATGAGAACGGCGGCAGGAGCTGGTCTCAAGAGGATCATTTGCATGAAGGGTACTGCGCAAACTTGGTCTCCCAAAGTTCTGAGAGCTGCTATGGGCGCACATAGACATCTAAAAATATATGAGTCATGGTCTTTAAATGATATCCGCGAAAAAGTGAAGCTCCCAATCTTGGCGACTCATTTAGTAGCAGAGCAGGATCTTTATGATTTGGGGGATGAATTACTTGAACCTCATGCTTGGGTATTTGGTAATGAAGGCGCTGGCGTCACACCTGAATTGCTGGCCATTTCAAAAGGTGTCTTAATCCCACAAGACCCCTGTATTGAATCTCTAAATGTAGGCGCTGCGACTGCGATATGCCTCTTTGAGGTCAAGAGAGTTCGAAGAGAGTTTCGTTAAGTCTGGGGAAGTCTAAAAAATCAGTAGTTGCTTCTCTCCGGTTTAATTTCTTGAAGAATAGTTGTAGCAATTTCTTCGATAGATTTATTAGTTGTTGAGAGCCAAGGAATACCGTTCTTGCGCATCATCGCCTCAGCTTCACTGACCTCATAACGACAGTTTTCAATTTTGGCGTAATTGCTGCCAGGACGACGTTCGTTACGGATTTCGCACAGGCGCATAGGGTCAATAGTCAAACCAAATAACTTTTTTCTAAATGGCTGTATATCAACAGGCATCTGACTTCTTTCGAAATCATCTGGGATGAGGGGGTAGTTAGCTGATTTGAGGCCATACTGCATTGCTAAGTAGAGGCTGGTTGGGGTTTTTCCACTTCGAGAAACACCAATCAAAATAACATCGGCATCTGCAAGATTTTGATTTGATTGACCATCATCATGAGCCAATGAGAAGTTAATAGCTTCAATACGATTTTTATAGGAATCAGTATCAGCATTGTTATGGAAGCGTCCAATCGCATGATTAGATTTGATGCCAAATGCTTGCTCCAGCGGCGCAATAAAGGTTTGGAACATATCCATCATGAGACCCTTGGCACCTGTAACAATTTGATTCACTTCAGGGTTGACTAAGGTTGTAAAAACGATCGGTTGCTGACCTGATTTTTGAGCGTAATCATTGATTTCTCTAACCGCTTGATGTGCTTTATCGACGGTGTCAACAAACGGGAGTCTTACTTGTCTAAATGGCAACTCAAACTGCGCCAAAATCGATTGGCTAAAGGTTTCTGCAGTGATGCCTGTGCCATCTGAAACGATGAAAACCATGCGGGGTTTAGCTGTCATAAGGGGTGATCTTTTACTTGTGTTGGGGGACCTGTAAAGGGCTACAATTGATCCATTACATGCCTAAAACTTAAATTTACCCTAAGTTACAGGCAGCAGTGCAGATTTTCTATTACATCGAGAGTTTTTATGACTAATCCTAACCATGCAAATGCATACGTTTTACCTTTTGAGGAGTTACGCATGTCTGACGTTGAGTCAGTCGGCGGTAAAAATGCCTCACTAGGTGAAATGATTTCTCAATTGAATGCTTCAGGTGTTCGTGTGCCGACAGGTTTTGCGACTACAGCTTTAGCTTTCCGTGAATTTCTGGTTCACAACAACTTAACTGAAAGAATTAATCAACGTTTGGATGCATTGAATGTTGATGATGTTAAAGCTCTAGCCCAAGCTGGTGCCGAAATACGCCGCTGGGTTGAAGAAGCGCCATTTCAAGATCGTCTTGAACAAGAGATTCGCCAAGCTTTTAAGGTTTTGGATGCTGATGGTAAGGGTTCTTTTGCTGTTCGTTCTTCAGCTACTGCTGAAGATTTACCAGATGCTTCTTTTGCAGGACAACAGGAATCATTCTTAAACGTAGTTGGTATTGATGATGTCTTGCATCGTATTCGTGAAGTTTTTGCTTCTCTTTATAACGATCGCGCTATCTCTTATCGTGTTCATAAGGGATTTGCTCATGCTGAAGTTGCTTTATCTGCAGGCATTCAAAGAATGGTTCGCTCTGATAAAGCATCCTCTGGCGTGATGTTTACTCTTGATACGGAATCTGGTTTTAAAGATGCTGTTTTTATTACATCTAGCTATGGTTTAGGTGAAACAGTGGTTCAGGGCGCAGTTAACCCGGATGAATTCTATGTATTCAAGCCAACCTTGGCAGCAGGTAAGTACGCCATTATCCGCAGAAGCCTTGGTTCAAAGCTGATTCAAATGCAATTTACAGCTCCTGGTGAGCAGGGCCGAGTCAAAACGGTGGATGTTCCATTAGAGCAGCGTAATCGTTATTCCATTACAGATGATGATGTGGCCGAATTGGCTAAATACGCCATGATCATTGAGAAGCACTATGAGCGTCCAATGGATATCGAGTGGGGCAAAGATGGTATTGACGGCAAGATTTATATTTTGCAGGCGCGACCTGAGACTGTGAAAAGTCAGGCGCACGGCCAAGTAGAGATGCGTTACAAGTTGAAAGGAAATTCAACTGTATTAACAACTGGTAGAGCTATTGGTCAAAAAATTGGTACAGGTACTGTTCGCGTTGTTAAAGATGCAAGCGAAATGGATCGTGTGCAGCCTGGCGATGTTTTAGTGGCTGATATGACAGACCCTAATTGGGAACCTGTTATGAAACGAGCTGCTGCCATTGTGACTAACCGTGGCGGGCGCACCTGTCATGCTGCCATTATTGCTCGTGAATTAGGTGTGCCAGCAGTTGTTGGTTGTGCTGATGCAACCGATGTTCTCAAGGATGGTGCGGTTGTTACTGTGTCATGTGCTGAAGGTGATGAGGGCCGTATTTATGACGGTCCTATTGAAACAGAAGTTACTGAAGTCAGTCGTGGTGTTTTACCTGAGATTCCTTTGAAGATCATGATGAACGTCGGGAACCCTCAGTTGGCTTTTGATTTCTGTCAAATCCCGAATGGCGGCGTTGGTTTGGCTCGTCTTGAATTTATTATCAATAATAATATTGGCGTACATCCTAAAGCTATTTTGGAGTATCCAAATATTGATTTGGATCTTAAAAAAGCTGTTGAGAGCGTCGCTCGCGGTCATGCCAGTCCTAAAGCTTTTTATGTTGATAAATTAGCTGAAGGTATTGCAACTATTGCCGCTGCTTTCTATCCAAAGCCAGTCATTGTTCGTATGTCAGACTTCAAATCGAACGAGTACAAGAAGTTAATTGGTGGTTCTCGTTACGAGCCGGATGAAGAAAATCCAATGCTTGGATTCCGCGGTGCTTCACGTTACATCTCTGAAGATTTTGCTGAAGCGTTCTCTATGGAATGTGAGGCGATGAAACGTGTTCGCAATGATATGGGTTTAACGAACGTCGAGATCATGATTCCTTTTGTTCGTACAGTTCAACAAGCAGAAAAGGTGATTGGTCTTTTAGGAAAGCAGGGGCTAAAGCGTGGTGAGAATGGTTTACGCGTGATCATGATGTGTGAAGTTCCATCTAATGCCATTCTTGCTGAGCAATTCCTTGAACACTTTGATGGCTTCTCAATCGGATCTAACGATCTAACCCAACTAACTTTGGGTCTTGATCGCGACTCCGGTATGGAGTTATTGGCGATTGATTTTGATGAGCGTGACCCAGCGGTTGAGTTCTTGATTGCTCGTGCCATTGAAACATGTATTGCTAAAGGCAAGTACATCGGTATTTGCGGTCAAGGACCTTCAGATCATCCTGACTTTGCTAAATGGTTAATGGATAGAGGTATCAAATCTATCTCGTTAAATCCTGATAGCGTTGTTGATACTTGGACAATGCTTGCGAAGAAGTAATCTGATGTCAGGCCAATATATCTTGGCCTGATTTTTATTCGCCTAGCTTAGAGCCCGAACGCATAATTCGGGCTTTTTCAATTTGCCAGTCTCGATCTTTGGTTGCTTCGCGTTTGTCATGCTGTTTTTTGCCTCGACCAAGTCCAATTTCACACTTAACGCGACCTTTGCTGAAGTGCAAATTAAGTGGAACTAATGTGTAACCTTTTTGCTCAACCTTACCAATGAGCTTTTTGATCTCTACGGCATTAAGTAAAAGTTTTTTGGTTCTACCAGGATCAGCTAAGACGTGGGTAGAGGCAGAAATGAGGGCGCTAATGTGGCAGCCAATCAAATAAATTTCAGCATCCCGAATGACAACATAAGCTTCTTTAATTTGGGCGCGACCTTCCCGAATGGCTTTTACTTCCCATCCCTGTAGAACCATGCCGGCTTCAAAGCGCTCTTCAATGAAATAATCAAAGAAGGCTTTTTTGTTATCTATGATGCTCATATATATTTATCGTTAGAATGCGAGATTATGGCAGACGTATTTAAGACTGTGCTGATTCAGCACTCCGCAGAGCGGATGTATAACTTGGTGATTGATGTTGCCAAGTATCCGGATTTCCTCCCTTGGTGCGGCGGCGTTGAGGTCTTCGAGCAAACTGACGAAGTTTTAGATGCCAAAGTGCATATTAAATTTAAGGGTATTAACCAGTTCTTCCATACCAGGAATGCCAATACAAGGCCATCAGCCATTGATATGGTGTTTGTTGATGGGCCTTTCAAGAAATTTCATGGTCATTGGAAGTTTGTATCTTTACGTGACGATGCCTGTAAAGTTGAGTTTCAACTGCATTATGAGTTTGAGAGTATTTTTCTAGAAAAGATTATCGGGCCCGTGTTTGGCATGATTGCCGGAACCTTTGTCGATGGTTTTGTTAAAAGGGCGGATCAGTTATATGGCAACTAAGCTTCATATTTTGGTCTGCGACGCCCGTCTAGGGGACCCTGTTCTCAAAGACTTTATTTGGGAGCCCCTAAATTCTGCTCCAACTGTTGGACAAGCTTTGATCGCTTTAGGGGTTGCTGAATCACCCACAGACCCAAAAATTGCTAGAAAAGGGTGTTTTGGGGTGTTTGGCAAGCGTAAGGACTGGGATGCTCCCATCTATGACGGAGATCGACTAGAGCTTTATAGCGGGCTGCTAGTAGACCCTATGGCTGCACGTCGAAAAAAGGCCAATAAAGACCTTGATGCAAGGCTTCAAGCCAAAGCAGCGTCGAAAAAAGGCCGTTTTTCAGGCAAATAATCATAAAACCTCTATAATTCGCTTTTGCGCATAGAGGTTTTGCATGAGACTCATACAAAAAGCACTTACATTTGACGATGTGCTTCTCGTTCCTGCTTATTCAGCAGTTCTGCCACGTGATACTCAATTGGGTACTCAATTAACACGTGATATTTCAATCAATATCCCTTTGGTATCTGCTGCAATGGATACAGTCACAGAAGGTCGCTTAGCGATTGTGATGGCACAAGAGGGTGGCGTTGGCATTATTCATAAAAATTTAACGCCTGCTGAGCAAGCTCGCGAAGTTGCTAAGGTCAAGCGTTACGAATCAGGTGTATTACGTGATCCAATCACTATTTCCCCTGAGATGAGTGTCCGCCAAGTTATCGAGCTATCCAGAGAACATGGCTTTTCTGGCTTCCCTGTTTTAGAAGGTAAAACAGTTGTAGGCATCATCACTAATCGAGATTTACGCTTTGAAGAAGATCTAGACGCTAAAGTGCGTGACAAGATGACTCCGAAGGATCGCTTGATTACCGTCAAAGAAGGCTCTAGCCCAGAAGAAGCTAAGCGCTTGATGAATAAGCACCGTCTTGAGCGTGTTTTAGTTGTTAATGATGCTTTTGAGCTTCGTGGTCTTGTGACAGTTAAAGATATTCTGAAGGCTAAGGAACATCCTTTAGCCAGCAAAGATGGCCGTGGTCAATTGATTGCAGGCGCTGCTGTTGGCGTTGGCCCTGATAACGATGAACGTATTGAATTGCTAGCTAAAGCTGGTGTGGATGTGATTGTGGTTGATACAGCGCATGGTCATAGCCAAGGCGTTTTAGATCGCGTGAAATGGGTCAAGAAAAACTACCCGCAAATTCAAGTGATCGGTGGCAACATCGCCACTGGTGAAGCTGCAAAAGCATTGGTAGCCCACGGTGCTGATGGCGTCAAAGTGGGCATTGGCCCTGGATCTATTTGTACAACTCGTATTGTTGCAGGTGTTGGTGTGCCTCAAATTACTGCGGTTGTGAATGTTTCTGAAGCGCTCAAAGGTACAGGCGTACCTCTGATTGCTGACGGTGGTATACGTTACTCTGGTGATATTTCTAAGGCGCTTGCTGCCGGTGCTCACTGCGTCATGATGGGTGGCATGTTTGCAGGTACAGAAGAAGCTCCTGGTGAAGTTTTCCTTTACCAAGGTCGTTCATATAAGAGTTATCGCGGTATGGGTTCTGTTGGTGCTATGAAAGATGGCGCAGCTGATCGTTATTTCCAAGAAGATAACAGTGCTAACGTTGATAAATTAGTGCCTGAAGGCATCGAGGGACGCGTTCCTTATAAAGGTAGTGTTCTAGCGATTGTTCACCAATTAACAGGTGGTGTTCGCTCTTCAATGGGCTATTGTGGCTGCAAAACCATCTCTGAATTACATGAAAAGGCTGGATTTGTTCAGATCACTGCTGCTGGTATGCGTGAGTCTCACGTGCACGATGTGCAAATTACCAAAGAAGCACCGAACTATCACATTGACTAATCAGCCCATATACATAGGACTACCGTGCACGACAAGATTTTAATTTTGGATTTTGGGTCACAAGTGACCCAATTGATTGCTAGACGCGTTCGTGATGCACGTGTTTATTCAGAAATTCATCCCTATGACGTTGACCCTTCCTTTATCGAAAAATTCGTGAAAGAAAGCGGCTGTAAGGGCATCATTTTGTCAGGTGGCCCAAGCTCAGTAACAGAAGGTGACACACCACGTGCACCTGATGTTGTTTTTAAACTAGGCGTTCCTGTTTTAGGTATTTGCTACGGTATGCAAACGATGGCAGCTCAATTGGGTGGCCAAGTTGCAACAGCTGAATCTTTGGGGAAGTCACGAGAATTTGGTTACGCAGAAGTTCGTGCTCGTGGCCACACAAAACTTTTAGAAAATATCCAAGACTTCACAACACCTGAAGGTCATGGCATGTTGAAGGTTTGGATGAGTCACGGTGATTCCGTTACTGTATTGCCTGCTGGATTTAAATTAATGGCATCCACCGATTCATGCCCAATTGCAGGTATGGCTGATGAAGAGCGTCGTTTTTATGCGGTTCAATTTCATCCAGAAGTAACTCATACAGTTTTAGGTACAGCCATCCTTGAGCGCTTTGTTCATGAGATCTGTGCATGTGGCACGGATTGGGTGATGGGTGACTACATCGCTGAAGCAGTAGCCTCGATTCGCCAGCAGGTAGGCACTGATGAAGTGATCTTAGGTTTATCTGGTGGCGTTGATTCCAGTGTTGCTGCTGCTTTGATTCACAAAGCAATCGGCAAACAACTCACTTGCGTATTTGTAGATCATGGCTTACTTCGTTTAGACGAAGGTAAGATGGTCATGGAGATGTTTGGCAAAAACTTAGGTGTCAAAGTTATCCATGTGGATGCAACATCTCAATTTATGGGTGAATTAGCGGGTGTTTCAGACCCTGAAGCTAAACGCAAGATTATCGGAAAAGAGTTTGTTGAAGTTTTCCAAAGAGAATCTGCAAAAATTGAAAATGCTAAATGGTTAGCCCAAGGCACCATTTATCCAGATGTGATTGAATCTGCAGGTAAGGGTAAAAAGGGCGCACATACTATCAAGAGTCACCACAATGTTGGTGGTTTGCCCGATGATATGAAGCTTCAATTACTTGAGCCGCTTCGTGAGTTATTCAAAGATGAGGTTCGCGCACTAGGCGTTGCCTTAGGTTTACCTCATGAGATGGTTTATCGCCACCCATTCCCAGGACCGGGTTTAGGTGTTCGTATTCTTGGTGAAGTTAAAAAAGAATTTGCTGATTTGCTTCGCAGAGCGGATGCTATCTTTATTGAGGAGTTACGCTCAACCATTGATCCTGCTAGTGGAAAATCTTGGTACGACTTAACAAGTCAGGCCTTTGCTGTTTTCTTACCAGTTAAATCTGTTGGCGTGATGGGCGATGGCCGCACCTACGAATACGTCGTTGCTTTACGCGCCGTTCAAACGCAAGACTTTATGACGGCTCATTGGGCGCATTTACCTCATGAATTACTAGGTAAAGTTTCCAATCGAATTATTAATGAAGTGCGTGGCATTAATCGTGTTGTTTATGACATCAGCGGTAAGCCACCAGCAACCATTGAGTGGGAATAAGCGGGGCATTTGTCCTCGCTTCTTGGCATGAGGGTTCTTAGTCTCATTCCACCCATGACGCAGTTAAATACGCCGTATCCTTCAACGGCCTATATCACTGGTTTTTTACGTTCAAGACAGATTGATGCAGTCCAGGATGATTTAGCTTTGTCTTTGGTCCTTGGTTTCTTTACGGCTGAAGGCATTGCTGAAATACATCAAGAAGCTATCCAGGTACCGGAAGAAAACCGAAGTGCCAGCGTCAACTTTTTCCTAGACTATTTTCTAGATTATCAGCGCACCATTGAACCTACCATTAAGTTTCTGCAGGGGAAAGATAGCACTCTTAGTCATCGAATTAATAGCCGAAGTTTTTTTCCAGAGGGTCCTCGCTTTGCAAGTCTAGATGTCTATGATGATGAATTTTCTGAAGATAGCTTGTCATGGGCTTTTGGCGCCTTAGGGTCTGAAGATAGAGCAAGGCATTTAGCTACTCTTTATCTAAATGACTTATCGGATGTCCTCCGTGATGCACTTGACGATCGATTTGAATTTGTCAGATATGCGGAGTCTCTTGCTGGGAGTCAGGCATCTTTTGATCTACTAGACAGCGCTTTGGCTGCGCAGCCTACTTTAATAGATCGACATTTACAGCAATTAACAATCACAGCACTTTCCAAACATCAGCCTGATTTAGTGCTTTTATCAGTGCCATTTCCAGGATCTGTTTATGCAGCATTGAGAATTGCTCAAACCATTAAAAATAACTATCCATCAGTAAAAATTGGATTGGGCGGGGGTTTTGTTAATACGGAGTTACGAGAATTAAGTGATCCTCGAGTTTTTAACTTTGTTGACTTTATTACCTTAGATTCTGGTGAGACTCCTCTGTTAGCTCTCATAGAGCACCTCACTGATAAGCGAACTATCAATCGACTAGTGAGAACGTTTATTAGAAACAATGATGGGCAAGTTCAATATATCAATTGGCCTGATCCCGATATACCGTTTGAAGATGTGGGAACAGCAACCTGGGATGGTTTACCCCTGGGTTCATATTTATCTCTTCTCGATATGCTCAATCCGATGCATCGCTTATGGAGTGATGGCCGCTGGAATAAGCTCACTGTTGCCCATGGTTGCTATTGGAAGAAATGCAGTTTTTGCGATGTAAGCTTAGATTACATCTCTCGATATGAGACTGCGTCAGCCAGTTTGTTGGTTGACCGTATCGAACAAATTGTCTCTGAAACAGGTCAAACAGGCTTTCACTTTGTAGATGAAGCGGCGCCACCTAAAATCTTAAAAGCTTTGGCCGAAGAATTAATTAGAAGAAATGTCACCATTTCTTGGTGGGGTAATATTCGTTTTGAAAAAACTTTCACCCCAGAGTTAGCAGAGCTGCTTGCCCAGAGTGGTTGTATTGCTATGTCGGGCGGCCTTGAGGTTGCCTCAGATCGATTACTTGATTTAATGCAAAAGGGTGTTTCAGTTGAGCAAGTAGCTCATGTCACCAAAAGTTTTTCTGATGTTGGCATCTTGGTGCATGCTTATCTCATGTATGGTTTCCCAACACAAACCGTTCAGGAAACAGTGGACTCTCTTGAGTACGTAAGACAGTTATTTGAGACTGGTTGTATCCAAAGCGGTTTTTTCCACCGTTTTACTTGCACAGTTCACTCACCAGTTGGAAAAAATCCTGAAGCCTATGGTGTGACATTAATTCCTCTGCCGCCCGTTACATTTGCTAAAAATGATATTGCTTTCATTGACCCTACAGGGGTTAATCATGATGTTTTGGGACAAGGCCTAAAGAAGGCTATTTACAACTATATGCATGGTGTTGGCTTTGATGAAGATGTTCGAAATTGGTTTGATCTGACATCTGAACAAATCCCTAAAACAACTATTCCAAGAAACAAAATAGCCAAAGCATTGCAGCTCAACTAGTTTGATCATTTGTTGTCTCAATTCTTTACAATAGCAGTAACAGCTTCTTCTACTAGGACGAAATGACTTATAGCGTTAAAGAACTCTTTCTCACTCTTCAAGGCGAAGGTGCGCATGCAGGTCGTGCTGCTGTTTTTTGCCGGTTCTCAGGCTGTAATCTATGGACTGGAAGAGAAGAAGATCGATCAAGCGCTATTTGCCAATTTTGTGACACTGATTTTGTGGGCACGGATGGTGCTGGCGGCGGCAAATTTGAAAGCCCTGAATTATTAGCAGATGCTATTAATCAGGAGTGGGGGAATGGTGACCCGCATCATAAATATGTTGTTTTTACTGGTGGAGAGCCCTTATTACAGCTTGATACACCCCTGATCATGGCACTTAAGGCTAAAGGTTTCAAAATAGGTCTAGAAACGAATGGCACGATTAGAGCACCTCAAGGTATTGATTGGATTTGTGTCAGCCCTAAATCTGGGGCAGAGTTAGTTCAGGTTCAAGGTGATGAAATTAAGGTCGTTATTCCTCAGGCAGGGCATCTTGGCCAATTACCACAACTGTTAATTCGCTTTGAGAAGATGTCATTCAAACATCATTTTCTCCAAGCCATGGATGGTCCGGATTTAGAAGCCAATCGAGCTTTAGCGATTAAAATCTGCCAATCACGTCCTTTATGGCGTTTAAGTACTCAGACCCATAAATTATTGGGAATCCGTTAACCTTATTGTTAACACTCGCCTTAGGCAAAGATTTATGAATAAAAAAATTGAAATAACTCGTCGACTCGAATTTGATGCTGGACATCGTATTCCTCATCATGGTGGGCATTGTCGACATATTCATGGTCATCGCTACGTTATTGAAGTGACTGTCTTAGGTCAGGTTTTAGACCATCAAGGTCATGGTGATGATGGCATGGTCTTGGATTTTGGCGATATCAAAAAAATCACCAATGAGATGGTTGTGGAAAAGTGGGACCATGCTTTTTTGGTCGCCAAAGAAGATGAATCATTAGTCAACTTTTTAGCAAGTATCCCTGGTCATAAAACCGTGGTGATGAACCATATACCGACTGTTGAGAATCTTGCCCAAACTGCATTTACTATTCTTGACCCTATTTTTAAAGAACGTTTTGGTGGCCGTTTAAATTTGAGTCGTTTGCGTCTCTACGAAACTCCTAATTGTTGGGCTGATGTTCATGCCTAATGAGCGCGACCTTGAGTTCATGCGGCTGGCATTAGAGCAAGCTCAATTGGCCAAGGCTTCTGGTGAAGTTCCGGTTGGCGCCGTTTTAGTATCAAACGATCAAGTCATTGCAGCAGGTCACAATCAACCCATTACACAAAATGACCCTAGCGGTCATGCCGAAATACTTGCCTTAAGGGCTGCAGGTCAAAATCTAGGCAACTACCGTCTTCCTGATACAACCCTTTATGTCACTTTAGAGCCATGCATGATGTGTTCTGGCGCCATCATGCATGCAAGAGTTTCTAGGCTTGTTTACGGAGCACGGGATCCCAAAACAGGCTGTGTTCATAGTGTTTTAAATCTCTTTGACAATCAGCAGCTAAATCACCATACAATAGTTGAAGGCGGCATTCTGGAGAACCAGTGTGCTCAAGTATTAAAAGATTTCTTCAAAGAACGACGCTCACAAAACTCATGAATTTGCACCTTATAGCTCCATCAGGATGTTTACCCGATCCAAGCATTGTTGATCAGGGCATCTCTTGGCTTAAAAATAAGGGCGTTAATGT
>JACCDJ010426922.1_pt1 | contig 13969 bp, 11 predicted proteins | sample 7444481 | NCBI WGS metagenome assembly JACCDJ01 (sample SAMN15323435, study PRJNA562643) | freshwater metagenome | isolation source: river surface water | place: USA:Blue River Watershed | collected 2017-08-15 | reverse complement strand
GTCTTGAGGTTTCATCCAAGACTTGAGGTGTTTGATGGCATATTTTGCTGCTTGGCGAACCATGTTTAATTCGGCCAAGCGAGTCTCTACAGAATGGCGATTGCCAAAATCTGCATGAACCACTTTGCATAGATTTTCTTCGTATTGATCAATCATTTTGACCACACGTTCAATGCGTTCTTTACGTTCGGCAAAACTCGGTGAGCAATCGTGTAAAAACGCTTTCTTTAAATCTTCAAGGTGTAGGGTGAGTGAGTTCATAGGCAAGATGTCAAAAGATGCTTGCGAGTATAGGTGGAATTCATTCAATTCAATATCAGGGATTTGACTGATTTTTAAACAATTTTTCTAAGCCTGCATGAAATTGTCAGCCCCATTAAGATGATGCTTATGAATTCAATCCAACTTGAGCAAGCCACATTGGGTGGCGGATGTTTTTGGTGCTTAGAAGCTGTTTATCAACAGGTCAGAGGTGTTACTCATGTTGAGTCTGGCTATGCTGGGGGTCATACCTTAAACCCTGACTATGAGTCAGTGTGCCAAGGAAGAACGGGTCATGCTGAAGTCGTCCGAATTTACTTTGACCCTGATGTGATTGATTACACCACGCTTCTACAAGTATTTTTTGCCATTCATGACCCCACCACCCTCAATCGTCAGGGGAATGATTTAGGAACACAATACCGATCCGTTATTTATAGCCATGACACTCAGCAAAGACAGTTGGCTCTTGCCATGATTGAGCGTCTAACCCGAGAAAAGATATTTCAAGATCCGATTGTGACTGAGGTGGTAGATTTGCCGGTGTACTACCCGGCTGAGGACTATCACCAAAATTACTTTAATCAACATCCTGAACAGGGTTATTGTGCTTTTGTGGTCAGTCCTAAAGTAGCCAAATTCAGAGCCCAATTTAAAGAACTTTTGATTTAAATCAAGCAAACTGAATTAAGGTGCTAAACGTTCAATTTTCCATTGATTCTGATGCAAGGTATAGCGAATTCTGTCGTGCAAACGAGAGGGGCGTCCTTGCCAAAATTCAAGTACTTCCGGTTTGACTCTAAAGCCTCCCCAGTGAGGTGGTCGAGGAGGATTAAGTGCAAATTTCAATGCGTATTCTGCGGCTTTGGCTACTAAAACACTGCGCCCAGAAATAACTTGACTTTGGGGGGAGGCCCAAGCGCCAATTCGAGAATCCAAAGGTCTTGAGTGAAAGTATTCATCACTCTCTTGGTCCGATACTTTCTCAATTGAACCTTCGATGCGTATTTGGCGTTCAAGTTCAGGCCAAAAGAATAAAAGGGCGGCGTGGGGATTGGCCTGCAAAGCTAGACCTTTGCGGCTGTTGTAATTGGTGAAAAAAACAAAGCCTTGAGGGCTGACATCCTTGATCAAAACCACTCGAGCACTCGGTTTGCCATTTTCATCAACCGATGCTACTGTCATAGCATTGGGTTCAGGTAACTCGGCGTGTTGAGCTTGGTCAAACCAAATCTTGAATTGATCAATTGGATTTGGGGTGACGTCTTCTTCAGAGAGACTGCCCATCATGTAGGATTTTCTTAGGTCGGCTAACTTGGTCATGGGCTAAGTATATATAGTCTTGAGTGCTTTTGTTGAACCTGAAAATCAGTTGTTTTTTTAAAGGAAGATTGATGTCGGTTGATGTTCAAAAAGAAGTGAGTCCTTCAAGAAGCTTGGTCATGAATTTGCGTCAGCAATTGATGCAAGTGATTCCTTTTTCTGAAATGCAAGCAGAGCATGTTGATTTCTTTATTAAGTCAGCCAAAGAATTTTATTTTGGCCCTGATGAGCTCATTCTGGATGCTACGCATGGGCCAGTCAATCAATTATTTTTCATTCGCCAAGGCAGTGTGATTTCAAGACGCGGTTTGGCCAATGAGGCAGGTGGTGCGCACCAAATTGAGGCGGGTGATTTATTTCCAGTGAGTGCGGCAGTTGCGGGTCGTGCTGTCACTGCAACCTACTCGGCAATGGACGATTGTTTCTGTTTGGGTATTTCTACAGATGTAATGAAGCAACTAGCCTCTTTGTCAGGACCTTTTGCAGATTATCTTAATCAGCGCATTCTGAAGTTCTTAGAGCAGTCTCGGCAAGTATTGCAAAGAACTTATGCTTCACAAATTTTCTCTGAACAATCTTTAGAGACCGCTTTGGGTCAGTTGCCTCGTAAAAAACCTTTATTTGTAACGCCAGACACTTCATTGAGAGCTGCTTTGGCTCAAATGCATGAGAGGCGCGTTGGATCTATTTTGGTCAGTGATCAAAATAGCGGATTGTTGGGTATTTTGACGCGCTATGACATATTGGGACGCGTGACCATTCCTCAGATTAATCTTGAAACCCCGATTAAAGATGTCATGACTGTGGGTGTCAAAGCATTGACATCACAACACACAGCTCAAGATGCAGCTTTGATGATGTCTAAATTTGGTATTCGCCATGTTCCTGTGGTGGAAGGCAATGAAATCATCAATATTGTTTCAGAGCGAGACTTATTTGCCTCTCAGCGTTTGTCTTTAAAAAATATCAGTACCTCTATTCGCTCAGCAGCTGAACTTTCTGACATTGTGGTGTGCGCCAAAGACATTCGAAAATTTGCACGCAATCTCATCGGTCAAGGTGTGCAAGCCAGACAACTCACTACCTTGATTAGTTACCTTAACGATGTGGTTTGCGAAAAGTTGGTTCATTTGTATGCCAGCAAGCATGAGCTAGATCTAAAAGAATTTGCATGGATTGCTTTGGGCTCAGAAGGTCGCTCTGAGCAAACCATTGCAACCGATCAAGACAATGCCTTGGTTTTTGCTGGAGAGGCAAGTGATGCCAAGCGCAATGCTTACCTGAAATTTGCTCTAGAAGTGAATCATGCTTTGGATGCTTGTGGCTACCCATTGTGTAAAGGGAATGTGATGGCGAGCAATCCCAAAATTTGTTTGAGTGAGTCAGAGTGGTTAGAGCGCTTCTCTCATTGGATAGAGTTTGGTAGCCCTGAAGACTTGCTCAATGCGAGTATTTATTTTGATTTCCGCTTGGTGGCAGGCAATTCTGATCTGTTGATTGAAATGAAAAATACAGTGGTTCAAAAAGCCCGTGCCATACCTAGATTCATTAAATTGCTGGCAGAAAACTCCTTACGCATGCAAGTACCTATTAGTTGGCATGGCGGTATTGATACGATTAAATTAGACGGCAAGGAATGCATTGATTTAAAGATGCATGGCACCGCGATTTTGGTCGATGCGGCCCGTATTTATTCGTTGGCCAATGGCATTCCTGAAACTAATACACGCGATCGTTTATTGGCCATTGGTGCAGCCTTGAATATTCCTGAACGCGAGTACATGGCCTGGATCTCAGCATTTGAATATTTGCAAATGTTGCGTTTGTCAGTGCAAATGGATTCACAAGCCATTGGGGGTAATTTCAATGCCTTGGAGTTAAGTTCTTTGAATAATATTGATCGCCGTATTTTGAAAGAGTCTTTGCGTGCGACTCGAGATCTTCAGCAACGCATTGAACTAGATTACGGTCGCTAAGATGTTTTGGCTCAAAAGTCTTTTGGGGCGCAAACCCATCATGAACCCTCATCGATGGGTGGTTTTGGATGTTGAAACCAGTGGTTTGGATCCAAGAAGAGATCGTTTGTTGGCGATTGCGGCTGTTTGCATCAGCGTTGAGAGTGATGCCAGTGGCTTAGATCATCAAAAATTAACGATTGATGTTTCAGATAGTTTTGAAGCAGTTCTCAAGCAAGACATGGCCTCGGATAAGGACAATATTTTGCTGCATGGCATTGGTGCGCATGCACAGATGACTGGGGATGACCCTCAGAAAGTCCTCAGAGACTTTGAAGAGTGGGTAGGTGACGCCCCATTATTTGCATTTCATGCGGCATTTGATGAGTCGATGATTCAACGCGCTTACCAATATCAACTGGGGCGCAAGCTTAAAAATGCTTGGATTGATGTTGAGCCCTTGGTTTCCAGTGCTTTTCCCAATATCAAAGCCAGGTCTTTGGATCAGTGGATGAGTTTCCTGGGAATTGAGTGTGCAGTGCGTCATCAAGCAGCGGCTGACACCTTTGCAACAGCCGAATTAATGATGCAAATTTGGCCCAAACTCAAACCCCTTGCGCCAAGCATTGATTTGATTGAAAAATTGGCCCGAGAATCCCGCTGGATCCCCAGAAATTGAATCCATAAGCCCTATAGAGAATAGGGTTAATATTGCCCTAATAAGATGATTTTAAAGGGAAATAGGGTAATTACTTATTCTCTATTCAAACAAAAAAATTCATAGTGAGCCATGTAAAAAATTCCCAGAAATAGGGTTTAACTTTTTGAGGGTTTCATTTGATTCAGGTTTTAAATGTCTTGCAACTGATTTTGTACATCGGAGGTCTAGCTCTGATTGGGCAAGCCATACTTTTCGTTTTTGTTGGAAATAAAAAAGATACCAATTTGTTTTATCAACTTTTCATTGTGATGAATAAGCCATGGACGGCCATGGCACGGTTGATTTCACCCAAAATGGTTGCTGAGCGTCATATTCCGGTGGTCGCTTTTTGTGTGATCTCAGTTTTATACATTGCAGTGACTTTGGCAAAAATCGAGCACTGCGTGGCGTTGGGAATGGTAGGTTGTAAATAATGAAATTTGACTTTAAATGGCAATCTTATAAGTGGCGCGCCATCACTTGGATCGTGTTTGGCCGTAACGCTTTAGCGACTGAGACATTTGAAGAGATGTTGGCTGACTATCCGAATGATGAATATGCTTTGGGTAGCTTGGCTCACTTATACGCTGAAGCGGGTAATAAATCCGCCGCGATTAGCATGTACAAGAAATTAGTAACTAAGCCAAACGCTCCAGCGTTTGCTTGGTACAACCTCGGTTATCTCCAGGAAGAAATGAAGCAGATTGATGACGCCGAATTTAGCTTCCGTCGTGCTCTTGAATTAGATGATGCCCTTGACTTGGCCTGGTACGGCCTTGGTTTGGCTCTCATTCAACAGCAGCGCTTCGAAGAGGCAATCAATGCCTTGAAGCGCAATACTCAATTGCAACCTATGAGCCCTTATGCTTGGTATCAGTTAGCTAAGGTTCATATGGATCGTCACGAACCCGAAGAGACGGTGAAGATTATTCGCCATCTCAAAGGGTTTGAGCCTAAGTATGCTGCTCAATTAGAGCGGGAGACTGGGCTCAAAGCTTCGTGACAAAACAGCGGTTCGGTTGCAAGCTGGAGAGTTAGTTCTGGTGAATCGCAAGGGTTCCGGGGAAACCTGGTTTTGTTGTAACTACGAGGAGAAACTGTTATGCAATTAACGGAATCGCATCGCCAATATTGGGCAAAAAACCTAAGAATCACGGCCATTTTGTTGGGTCTTTGGTTTGTTGTCACATATGTGGTTAGTTATATGGCTCGTGACCTCAGCTTTTCATTCTTTGGCTGGCCTTTCAGCTTCTGGATGGGTGCTCAGGGTTCACTGGTTATTTATGTATTAATCATCGTCTACTATGCTCATTACATGAACAATTTAGACAAAGAGCACGGCTGTGCTGAAGAATTGGAGGACTGATTATGGCTGGAATGACTCCTGATAGCGGTGGCAGCAGCATGTTCGAGGCCTCCTCGAACAAAGCTTTTAAACAACAACTTAACAAGGTTTACGCCTGGTACATTGGTGGTTTCATTACGTTCGTGATTCTTCTTGCAATCGCAGAACAAATGGGCTTAACTCGTGAATACATCGGTTACGTATTCTTGGCAGCAACAGTATTCCTCTATGCCGGTATCGGTTTTATGAGTCGTACAAATGATGCTGCTGAGTACTATGTAGCGGGTCGACGTGTTCCTGCTGTCTATAACGGTATGGCGACTGGTGCGGACTGGATGTCTGCAGCTTCCTTTATCGGTATGGCGGGCACCCTTTACCTAACAGGTTACAGCGGTCTAGCCTTCATCATGGGTTGGACAGGCGGTTACTGTTTGGTGGCCTTGTTCCTTGCACCATATTTACGTAAGTTTGGTCAGTTCACAATTCCTGACTTCTTAGGTGCTCGTTACGACGGTAATATCCCTCGCTTTATTGGTATCTTTGCAGCGATTTTGTGTTCATTCACATACGTTGTTGCTCAGATTTACGGTGTGGGTTTGATCACAACACGTTTGACAGGCGTTTCATTCGAGCTAGGTATTTTCCTTGGCTTGGGTGGTATCTTGGTTTGTTCATTCTTGGGTGGTATGCGTGCGGTTACTTGGACTCAAGTGGCTCAGTACATCATCTTGATCATTGCTTACATGATCCCCGTGGTTTGGTTGTCAGTGAAACAAACTGGTTTCCCAATCCCTCAATTGGTTTACGGCTACCAGCTTGAAAAAGTGACAGCTCGTGAAGCTGAATTGATGAAGGATCCAAAAGAGCTAGAAGTTATTGCAGTTTTCAAAGAGCGTGCTGATGCACTTGGCGCTAAGCTAAAAGATATCCCAGCCGCATTGGCTGCTGATAAAGCTGCTGCCGAGAAGAAAGTGGCCGATTTGAAGGCTGCTAACGCTCCTGCCGCTGACTTAGCTGCTGCTGAGAAAGCATTGGCTGCTGTACCTAAGGACGAGGCTGCTGCTAAAGCAGATTGGACGAAGGCTAAAGCTGCTAATGAAGCACGTGCAAAACCTTTGGCTGGCATGCCACGTCATGCTGCGCAATTTACTGGCGATCCTAATGGCGATGAAAAAGCAAAAGCTGCTTACGACACATCACGTCGTAACTTCTTGGCTTTGATTTTCTGTTTGATGGTTGGTACAGCTGCGTTGCCACACATTTTGATGCGTTTCTACACAACACCATCTGTGAAAGAAGCTCGTGAATCTGTGTCATGGTCATTGTTCTTCATCTTCTTGTTGTACTTCACAGCTCCTGCTCTAGCAGTGCTTGTTAAGTACGAAGTGTTCAACGTTCTCGTTGGCACACCATTTGATAAGCTACCAGCCTGGATTTCAAGCTGGGCAGCTGTTGATCCAACTTTGTTGTCAGTCACTGACGTTAACAAAGACGGTATCTTCCAATTGGGCGAGATGAGAATCGGTGGCGATATCATCGTGTTAGCTACACCAGAAATCGGTGGCTTGCCATACGTTGTTTCAGGTATGGTTGCTGCGGGTGGTTTGGCAGCTGCGTTGTCTACAGCTGACGGTTTGTTGTTGACAATTGCTAACGCTTTGTCACACGACTTGTACTACAAGATGATTAACCCAAATGCACCAACCGCTCGTCGCGTGTTGATTTCTAAAATGTTGTTGTTGGTAGTAGCTCTTGCTGCTGCTTATGTGGCCGCGCAAAAACCTGCAGATATTCTGTTCTTGGTTGGTGCTGCGTTCTCATTCGCTGCTGCGGCTTTCTTCCCAGCATTGACTTTAGGTATCTTCTGGAAGCGTGCTTCTAAGTGGGGTGCGATTGTAGGTATGATCGGTGGTCTTGGTATCACCTTCTACTACATGGTTACAACTCAACCTTGGTTGCGTGGCGTATTCGGCGTAACATCACCTGTTGAACTTTGGTACGGTATTGCTCCAATTTCAGCTGGTGTGTTCGGTGTACCACTCGGCTTTGCATTGATTATCTTGGTTAGCTTGGTAACTCCAGCCCCAAGCAAAGAAGTGCAAGAGTTGATTGATAACGTACGTTACCCAGACTTGAAGTAATCAACGTTCATCATTGATGAAACCTCTGTGATGCCCTTCGGGGCTCACGTTAAAACCCGCCTCTTGAGGCGGGTTTTTTCTTATATAGTGTTGCTTATGACAAAGAGCCAAGCATTCAATCACCCACAAGCAGATCAGCAGAATATGGAAGATCAAACCCATGAGCGTCGTTTTGGGGGCGTAGCACGTCTATACGGTGATGATGGGCTAAAAGCTTTCTCGGCTGCTCACGTTCTAGTTGCGGGTTTGGGTGGGGTAGGTTCTTGGGCTTTAGAGGCTTTGGCAAGAAGTGGGGTTGGAGAAATTACTCTGATGGATTTTGATCACATTGCACCTAGTAATGTGAATCGTCAATTACATGCCACCCAAGAGAACTTCGGAAAATCAAAAGTTCAGGCCATGGCAGAACGTTTGAGATCAATTAATCCACAAATAAGAATGAACTTGATTGACGATTTTTTAAGTGTGGATAACTTTTACGAGCATTTGGAAAAACACATCCATCACCCATTGTTTTTGGTTTTAGATGCAACCGATGATGTCAAAATGAAAATTGCCTTAGCAGCTTATTGTGAAGGCAAAAAAGACTTAGGCAAATTAGGCTTGGTGTCTCAATCCAAAAAAATAGCCCAGAAAATCCCTTTGATTCTCTGTGGGGGCGCTGGAGGTAAATTAGATCCTAGTCGCATTAAAGCAATGGACTTAAGTAAAACAACCCAAGATCCTGTGTTGTCTAAGATTCGTTATGCTTTGCGTAAGCAGTATGGATTTAGTGCCGATGTGAAGAAAAAGATGGGCATTACTGCTATCTATTCAGATGAGCCGAGGCAAGGTGTAGCTACTGGGGGGTTGGCTTGTTCAGGTTATGGTTCGGCTGTCACAGTGACAGCCACATTTGGCTTTATGGCTGCAGCAGAAGCTTTAAAAATGATTAAAGCCACTTACCTCAAGAAAAGCCAATCATTGAGTTAAGCTTTTGAGTATTTAGGATTGACAAGATTTAGCGAGGTGCGCCAAGGATTCTTCTACTTGGTCAACCAAAATCAAACAAATATCGTTGGCTTTCACTTGAGATAAAGCTTTATCAATCGCTAAAAATTCACCGTGGACTTCTTCAATTTTTTTCACTTGTTTAGAGGCCATTAACCCTTCACGCATGATGTTGATAACTTCGCCATCAGCACGTCCACGTTGACATTGATCTTCGTAAAGAATCACATGGTCAAAATACTGCCCTAAGATTTCTGTTTGACGGCGTAAATCTTCATCACGGCGATCACCAGCACCGCTGATGACTACCAATCTTTGATTGGCTGGCATTTCAATGATGGTTTCAGAAAGGGCTCGAATCGCATCAGGATTGTGGCCATAATCAGCGATGATGGTGGCTCCTTTGTGTTTGAATAAATTAAAGCGACCTGGAACGGTTTGAGAGTCACTTTCAAAAGAACCTAGAGCTTGCGCAATCGTATCCCATTGAATCCCCAGCGCCCATGCTGCTCCTACTGTGGCTAAGACATTTTCAACCTGAAAACCAATTGTGCCGTTGGCTGTCATGGGAATCTGATTCAAGTCAATGTGAAATTCTTTCTTGCCCTCACTGGCTACAACCTTGTTATTTTCAACAAAGACCACACGTTGACCTTGTGCACGGTGTTTTGCCATGATGGGGTGATGAATGTCTTTGGCAAAGAAAGTTACCTTGCCTGGGCATACTTTGGCCATTTTTGCGACCATGGGGTCAGCAGCGTTTAAAACAGCCGTGCCATCACTGGAAACGTTTTGTACGATTACTCTCTTGACTGCTGCCAACTCTGAAGTGGTATTGATGTAATTCATGCCAAGGTGATCGCCTTCACCCAAATTGGTAACAATCGCCACTTGGCAACGATCAAAGCCAAGACCTTCTCTTAAGATACCGCCGCGAGCAGTTTCCAGTACTGCAGCATCCACGTCAGGATGCATGAGAACATTGCGCGCACTCTTGGGGCCACTGCAGTCACCTGTATCAATTCTTCGGCCATTGATATACACACCATCTGTGCCAGTATGGCCCACCCGTAAACCTTGTTGTTTGAAGATATGGCTCATTAACTTCACAGTAGTGGTTTTTCCGTTGGTGCCTGTTACAGCAACCACCGGAATGCGCCCATCGTCCTCTTTACCAAACATGGTTGAGATGATGGCTTCACCCACTGGACGGCCTTTGCCGTAAGAAGGATGCAGGTGCATGCGTAGGCCTGGAGCGGCATTAACTTCTACAATACCTCCACCTTGTTCTTCTAAGGGGCGGTAGACGTTGTCACACACCACATCCACCCCACAAATATCTAGGCCAACCATTTGAGCTGCTGCTATTGCTGAGGCAGCTAAATCAGGATGCACATCATCGGTCACGTCTGTAGCAGTGCCGCCGGTGCTCAAGTTGGCGTTATTGCGTAAAGTAACGCGCAAACCTTTGGGTGGAATTGAGTCAGGCGTTAAACCTTGATTCTTGAGAGTCGCAATGGCAATTTCATCAATACGTATTTTGCTCAGTGAAGTCGCATGACCATCACCCCGCAATGGATCCTTATTCACTTCTTCTACCAACTCACGAACGGTGTGTTGATTGTTGCCAATCACATAGGGTGGTTCACGTCTGGCTGCTGCTACTAACTGTCCGCCAATGATGAGTAAACGATGATCGTGTCCAGGCATGTAACGTTCCACAATCACCTCTGAAGAAATCGCTGAGGCAGCGTTAAAAGCAATATCAATTTGTTCGCGTGTATCAATGTTGACTGCCACGCCTTTGCCTTGATTGCCATCACGAGGCTTAATCGCAACGGGCGCTTTGATTTCTAAATAAGCTTCCCAAGCTTCCTCAGAAGAGGTCACTATTTTCCCCATCGGCACCGGAACGCCGGCTGCATGCAATAAGTTTTTAGTGAGCTGCTTATCTTGAGCAATTGACTCAGCAATGGCACTTGTAGAGCTGGTTTCTGCGGCCTGTATTCGACGTTGTTTACTGCCCCAACCTAATTGCACCATACTGCCTTCAGTTAGGCGGCGATAAGGAATTCCTCGGGCAATGGCTGCTTCAACGATAGAGCCGGTGCTGGGACCTAAGCGAATGTCTTCATCGAGCTCTCTTAATTGTTTGAGGTATTCATCTAAATGGGAGCCGTTATCAATCAAAGCGGATTTACATAATTGCATGGCCAAATCAAGTGCCAAGCGACCCACTTTTTCTTCGGTATATTCAACCACCACAATATAAACACCTTCGTCTGGTGTAGTCATGGTTCTGCTGAAAGTAATCGGGCATCCAGCCTGTGCTTGAAGATCTCTTGAGCAAACCTCAAGAGCATGCGCTAGGGATACGGATTCATTTTGAGTGTGAGGTCTGAGTGGACCTAGCTGCGGAAAACGTTCACGTAAGCGCGTTTCAAATCCAGAGATGTTGGTGATCACTCTTTCACTGGGTTCACATTGCACCAAAGCCTCGAGGGACGTGTGTTTGCCCCAAATGTTAGGGCCTCGAAGTGCTCGGATGCGAATTAATTCCATGATGTTGGCTAGTGATAAGTTTGAAGTCCAGCAGCAATGATGTCTTTGGGGATATTCAATGCCCATGCTGCAGCAACAGAAGCCAGTACGCTCTCTAAGGTATTGGTCTTGCTGCTGATTTGTAAAAGAGGAATATTGGCAGTACTAATTAAGGTATGACGTTCCTGGCCAGTGACCAAGTAAATCATATTGTTTTCTGTGAATAATGCACGACCACCTTTGGCTAGGTGCTGGTGAATGATGTCGTTCATGCCATATTTGCTAAAGAAAATGACTTCACCGTCAGATAGCTCAGCCATTTTGGCGACAGATTCATCGTCTGCATTGAGCACTGCATGACCTGTGGGTAAAACAACGTCAACCTGAGTTCTCATGACGTTATAGATATGTTCAGGTTCAGTGATTGAGCATTCTGGAACTGTGTCTTGCGGATCTAAGTTAGTCACAATGCCAACAGCGCAGCGATCATAAGCCAGACCTTCATTCAGAATGGTGCGACTGTCGTTTTCAAAAACAGCTGCTTCAACTTGGCGATTGAGCAAGATACGATTGGCACTTGTCCAGTTCGCACAATTGCCAGAGGTTTGCATGCGTTGATTAAAGAAAGCCCCCTTACTGCAAGTAAGACCTACTTTGAGACCGGTTAATTGCATGAGGTGTGCTGTGATTTGGGCGACCATGGTTTTGCCACGAGATCCAGTTACGCCGACCACTGGAATTCTTCCATCTGCATTGTTCGGAAATAAATGGTCCACGATGGCTGCGCCCACAGGTTGCGGCTCACCGACGGCAGGTTTTAAATGCATGATTAAGCCAGGACCTGCATTGACCTCAACAATGGCGCCACCTTGTTCTTCTAGGGGCTTAGAAATATCCTCTGCCACAATGTCAATGCCAGCAATATCCAAGCCAATCACTCGGGCAGCTAAGGCGGCTTGTTCAGCAACAGCAGGGTGGACCAAGTGAGTCACTTCAAAGGCCATATTGCCTGAACCTTGAACCAATATTTCTTGACCTGGTGCAGGAACAGAATCTAAGGTCATGTTCTGGCGCCCGAGTTCAAGTTCAAGTTTGGTATCGAACAAAACAGGGCTGAGTGGCAATATTTCAGCGTCCCCACGTCTTGGGTCGGTATTGATCTCTTGTTCAATGAGTTCACGGATGGTTCGTTTGCCATCACCCTTGGCCCAAGCAGATTCTCCTTTGGCGGCGGCAACCACTTTTTTACCGACCACCAATAAACGATGCTCGTTACCGGGGATGTAGCGCTCCACAATGACGCCGCTACCTTCTTTGATGGCATCTTCATAAGCTTTTTCTATTTGAGCTTGTTTGGTGAGGTTTGTAAAAACGCCTCGTGCATGATTGCCGTCATAGGGCTTCACCACCACTGGACCACCGATGTCTTGTGCTGCCTCCCATGCATCTTGGGGACTTTCAACCATGCGTCCTTCTGGAACAGGAACGCCACAAGAAGCTAATAAAGACTTGGTTAAATCTTTATCTCTAGAAATACCCTCGGCAATCGCACTGGTTAAATCAGTTTCTGCTGTCCAAATGCGACGTTGCTTAATGCCGTAACCCAATTGCACTAAGTTACCTTCTGATAGTCGAGTGGCAGGGATTTTCTTTTCTCGGGCGGCATCCACAATGCATCCTGTGCTTGGACCCAGATATAAGCTATCAACCATGTCTTCAATTTCTTTGATAGCTCCTGGCACATCAAAGGGTTTGTTTTCAATCGCTGCCATGACTAAATCTCTGGCATGGTAGAGCGCTGTTTCCGTAATTTTTTCGTGCCAAGCTCTTACAACGACTTTGTAAACGCCGCGTCGATTGGTTTCTCTGGCTTTACCAAAGCCACCAGGCATGCCTGCAAGATTTTGTAGTTCTAAAGTCACGTGCTCAAGAATATGAGCCGGCCACGTACCTTCCTCTAAACGTTTGATAAAGCCACCACGCTCTCCGTAGGAGCAACGATGTTCAATCAAGCTTGGCAACCAAGCCACCAAGCGATCGGTAAAACCCGGCAAGGTATTGGAAGGGCAGTCTTCTAGATCGTGTATGTCAACCCAAGCTTCTAGAACTGGGCGATAGGTCCACATGCTGGGTCCTTTTAGGACCTTTATATCTATGATTTCTATAGTTTTTTTGCTCATGTGGGGCGAAAGTGCCAAAAATACCTAATTGTACGTTGTCGTTTAACGGTTTGGGGCCTTTTTGGTTGACACCGCAGAGTAAATATTTTGCCGGGTAAATTTGCGATAATTGCCAACAAATTCAGACATTAAAGCCACTATTTCCTTTGACCTCTATTTCATCTAGTCCCATCCATTACTTACGAGCTGATTGGCGCCAAGCTATATCCGCCATGCTGCGTCCCGGCGAAGAGATCATCGCTATTTTGGAAATTGATTTAGATGATCAATTGCATTTTTCTAAAGGGCTTGTTTGTTTAAGTAACCAAGGTCTTTTGGGAACCAGCTATCAAGAAGCGGGTGCTTGGGGTCGTTGGGATTTCTCAGTGGGCCAGAGTCTAAATTTGCATGACCATGCTGGAGTAGTTACTTTGCAATTAACTGATTCAGTAGGGCAATTGGCTCAATGGAAATTTACATTGGCGCAGAACCCAGCGGCGAGTCGCTTATTGCAGCAGTATCAAATAGAGTCAGCCAAATTTTTGGGCCATCCT
>JACCDJ010610818.1_pt1 | contig 13972 bp, 25 predicted proteins | sample 7444481 | NCBI WGS metagenome assembly JACCDJ01 (sample SAMN15323435, study PRJNA562643) | freshwater metagenome | isolation source: river surface water | place: USA:Blue River Watershed | collected 2017-08-15 | reverse complement strand
TCTGTAATCGGTGTTTGTGGCAATATAATCATACTCAAATATACGAAAAAATTACCAAAAAAACAACTATAATCACTTGATTATATGATTCCTTTTTTAAATATTCTATTATTTGTTTGAAAATTACCGATAATTAAATCCAATAAATTATTCTCTTTTTCTAATTTTTCAACAAATTTCTTTTTACAAATTACGCTCCATTCTTTACATAACTCATAATTGTAATCGAAGTTTTCCATAAATTTTTTCACAAACGCCACAAATTTTTCAGAATTTCCTTTGTGGTAAACGAACTCTTCGTAAAAAGGATGTGGAGGAACATCTAATATTTTTTGAATAGCAGCTAATGGATATGAATGTGTTGAAATAAATGGTATACCCGATAATAGTAATCCTATCGTTTTTTCTGAAAGATATTGTGAAAGAAAGTTATGTTCACAAAATGCCCAACTTTCATCTAAAACTTGCATTTTAGCTTTCGATAATACTCTAATAAATAAATCCAATCCAACTGTTATATTCTGTATATCTCTTAAATCATCAAAATCATTATACCCAACTATATCATTTGTTTTTACATTTGAACATTTACTTATATCGACTAAATGTTTTTTATATAATGGCTTATGTTCTAAATGATTACTTCTTAATAATAAAATTTTATCATTATTTAAATCATTTAATCCTTTTAATATATCCATTCTATGTGTTTTATAATTTCTAACCGAATAACACATATCGTAATCAAAATTCAATTTATTGTATAATTGAGAATATTCATAATACCATCGTATTCCAACAATCTCATTCCATTGATGTATGGTATTTGTAAACGTATAGTGGATATTTGAATAATCTGAATCTGGATAAAATAAAAAATTATCTGTTATTATTTTATGATTTTTCAATTTCAATACATGCTCTTCCAATTCACATATTTCTAAATGCCAACTCACGTCTTTTTTTGCTAGTAGTTTTTCGGTTCTAAATATAGTAATTAACCAATCACTTTTATCTTTTAATAATTCCGCAAACTTTTCGACTATTGGAGAATCTTCTATACCACTTTCATATGAAATGTTTTCGTACTCTTTATACTCATTAGATTTATTATGTATATTTAATAAAATCGTAAAAAAATCAATCAAATGGTATCCATCCTTATTATCATTCCATTCAGGATTAAAAACAAATTCTATTTCTACATCATTGTATTTACAAAAAACAACACCAACTCTCTCAACTACATTAAACACCCTATTGGTTGTATTATGTGCTAATTTATTAAATAATGGATTTGAAAAATAATGATGAACGTATATTTTCATATTATAGATTTGTTTATTGGTATTGGGCCTGAATTGTATTTTTGTTTTCCTACAAAATGTGTATAGTATTCATTTGGTTTACCAAGTCTATTCGATATATTTTTTATGTTATATTCTTTAGATATTAGTGTTAGTAAATATTGAGATGCAATTGTACCATATATGTAAAAGTATTTAGAATTGTTTTTATGTAATTTACAAAACTCATGCATTAAATACCAACTATCGATGTATTTATTTAACAATTCTATATTATTTATCTTTAATACACCAATATTGATAACTCTTTGTGGTTTATATTCCCATTCTGGTATTACACTTTGTAAACCCATTTCGGTCAATTCTTTAACTCCCTTATCATAATCATCTATCCAACTTTCCCACCCATCAAAATACATATCTACATTTGTATCTAACTTTGGTAAATTATTATGGAATAAAATATCACCATCTACTAAAATACCTTTATTAGAATTTTCTAAAGGAATTATTTTGTACATATCCCAAAACAAAAAAGTATCGGTTACGTTATGCTTTACATCCAAATATTCATCAAACAAATCGCAATTGGTGTACATCTCTATATTATAGCCTAATTTTTTTGCTGACTTAATTCCATTTATATAATAAGATTTTATTATACTAAATTTATGAGAATCATCTTTGTTAATATTTTTATCGAAAGTATAAATCAAATTCATTATATAATACTTTTGTTGAAAATAGCATTTATATGATTGAAAAATTTTTGTTGAAATTTTAATTCTGATGCATAATGTGTGTAATCATTGAAATCTCTACAAAATTTATACGATATATTATTTTTATCCATTAATCTAGCAAAATAATATTCACATATTATAATAGCAGGGTCATTCCATTGAGTTAAATTTTCAGTAGGCTCTATTGTTTTTAAATACCATTCTCTAAATTGATAATATCGATTTATCAATAAGTTTTTAGTATGTAAATTATTAAATTTTAAAACCCCAACATTACAAGCATTTAACCCATCATAATCAAAACTATTAATATACTCCGATGTATTATACTTTTTAAACACATTCATATATCTATTAAATTTTGGATTTTTACTGTTCAATAATTTTGTTTCAAACAAAACATCACAATCTTCTGGCAGAACTAATTTTGATTCTAATATAATATCACCATCTATTGTAACACAATCCAAATCTTCCTTTTGATGTATGAATATTTTTAAATCATCTGTTAATATAAATTCTTCATCTTCTATATTTACAAACTCATCTACATCATCTATTAAATTCTCATACATAAAATTGCACCCATAGAATTTAATTTTATAACCCAAACTTCTAGCTCTACGCATAGCAGCTTTATAGTATATTACTACCCAATCATTATCGGTATAATTACCCATTTTTGTAGTAAAACTATAAATTAACTTCATTTAAATTAAATTTACCTTTTCTTTTGAAAATTGATTAACAGTCCACCAATAGGTTGCATCCCCATAATATGTACAAACTTCTTCACCTATTTCAATATCTTTTTGAGCTATAAATTCAAAAGTTTTATTTTCAGAGTTTGTTCTCCAAAAAGCATTATTATTTTCCGAATGGTTATATATACAACCATACCCCAATGGAATTACATACTCTTCTAATTTACCTTCGGATGGATAATTGAATTTATAATTTATTAAAAAAGAATTAAATTCACCCAATTTAAATGGAATTGTCAATAAATGACATTCTTCTATAATTTCACCTTTGTTAATTTTATCAATAGCAAATACACCATATCCGTGTATAGGAGAACTCCTAACTTCTACTTTTTTTGGAGATACTAATGTAACCATTATATTATATTTTTATTTGTAACAATTTCTTCTTCTATATAATCATAATTGAATATTTCGTAAGCCAAAACCAAACTATCCGATAAATTTATCAATTTGATTATTTGTGTGTAATCAACAGTAAGTTCGGTATTTTTTAATATATTTTGATTGGTGTAAATTTCTATTACATCATCTTTTTTTAAAAAACGTAAATTACTATTTTTATTATGATTTAAATATCTACCTAATGGGTTTGTTTCAATCCAACCATCATATATTAATCTACTTTCGGATGTTAGCTGTTCTTTTTTTGAAAAATAATTTCCAACAAGTGTATCCTTTGGTATATTGATTGTAGATACTACACCAATTCCTCTTGTTTTAAATTTATATAAAGAATACATTATAATATTGATTTTTTAAAATTATTATTTTTTAACCATATAACTAAAGAATATCGAACGCCATATGTGATTACCTTTAATTCATGTAAGATATTTGATGAAAACAAAAACCCACTACCAATTTCTTTACTAACGATATTATTATCAATAATTAAATCACCACCCACATAATCCTTTTTATCAGATAAATTAACAATCAAAGTTTTCATTCTTTCGGAATTAGGGTCATTTTTACCACCGATATCTACATGCTTTTGAAAAAAAGAACCAACTATATATTTGTTTATATTAAATGGTGGGCTGTTTATTATACCTATACTATTAAGTTTTTGATTTAAAAAAGGTATAGTATTTGTTTTATCAAATGTATATACATCAAGCTGTCTATTTGTTTCAACATTATTAATGTTATTACTATTCTTAATAAAATCAATTAAATATATACACTCATCTTTTGTAAGAAAATTTGAAAATTCTTTCATTATATTATTGATTTTACAATATTCAAATTCTCTTCTCTTAAAAATAAAACAAGGGATATCCTTTCACCTGATATAACTTTTGTAACTTCGTGCGGAGTTGTTGGATTTATAATACACAATGAACCCTGTTCTTTAGATTGGATATCATTTCCTACTATTAAATCACCACCAACATAATCATCCGATTTAGATAATTGTACTAAATATGTTTTATAGATTATATCTACACCATACTTTGAAAAATCGGTATGTCTTGCTAAATTATCGCCTGTTTGATAACGCATAAACTTAACCAATGGTATCGATTTAACGCCCAATTTATTAAGTTTAGTTTCTAAAAATTTGATTAACTCTTCGTTTGTAGTCGAAATGTATTTAGCGGATGAGTTACTAAATTTTAATTTTACGCTACCATAATTCTGAACTTCATCTGATGAATGTTCCGATTCTATAATGTAAAACGATTTAATATACTCACATTCTTCGGGAGTAAACACAACCATAACCAATTGATTTATATTACATATGCTTCAACTTAAAGAATGTAACAAATTTAACTATTGCTTCTGAAATTTTCTGTTTTTGAGAAGTAGTTGTTGCTATTACACCTTTATTTGCTAAATCAGCTTTTGTAAAAGTTTTATATACCTGTGCCATTCTTTTAATTATTTATTATGTACTAATACATCGTTAGCGTAAAAATTATGATTATCTTCCACTGTAATGATATAAGTTTGAGTATCTCCTAAATCCAACTCTACAATATCCTTTACAGCAGTTCTGCTCGAACCATTTGATAAATAAACTAAATCACCTACTTTAATTTGTCTAACCTCTTTACCTAATTCATATCTCTTATTAGTTAAAAACGGAGTATATGATGCCAATTCACCACCATCTACATAGAATGGATGGTCAAATGTACAAACGATTTCGGTTTGATTAGCAAATACATATTTAACCATATCATCGTGAATTGGTTTTTTAGTACCAATTACTTTTTTAGGTTCAAGTAATAATCCATTTTCATTTAATGATAATACTTCATCTCCGATTTCTACATCTTCGATATTCTTTTGAGTACCATCTCCCATAGTTACTTTAGTACCTGCTACAAAGCAAGAACCATATTTGAAGTTATGAACCAACATACCTTCAGCAAAATAAGTGTGATTATCTTTTACATCTATAATGTGATAAACATCTACCTCACCACTTAAATCTTTTCTATCAATAATTGCTGATTCTGATTTATCTTTTTTAACTACTACATCTCCCTTAACCACATCTTGCGCAGCCACCCAACCTTTTCCTTTGATATAAAACTTATGCAAAGGTGTTGATTTAATTACCGAACCATCGCCAGCTTCCAATTGAATTAATAAGAATTCTTTTTTCTTTAAAATATTTCCAATAGAACCTTCAGATAATTCACCTGTTTTTTCGTTGTAAGTTAATAACTTATCGTTAGTAGTTAATTCTTCTATATTCTTTTCATTACCATCAGCCAACGTAATTTTAGTGCCAGCTGGGAAGCAGTTATGTGTAACAATTTTAACACTTAACTCACCATTATATAAGAAGAAAGTATCGGTAGTTTCCATATCGATTATGTAACTTTTATACTCTCCATCTAATATTTCACCAACCGATGATGATATACTAACTGTTGTACCACCTAAATTAACTAATTTATGTTTAGTTTCATCTATTCCTGAAATACTTTCATATCTTAAAACATCTTTTTGAATATCATAAACCAATACGTGTCCACCGCCTGATGCTCTAAATGTAGAACCATCTTCCATTGTTAAGTGGAATACAGTGTTATTTGCTAATTCTTGCTCAATATTGTTTACAACAATTGAAGATGTTTCATATGAGCCAGATGGTAATTCAAAACCTGGGTGTGACCAATTCATAAATTCCGAAACCACATCGGTATCCGGCGCTCCATTTATAAAATACGATTTCAATTCAGTACCTACCGATGCACTACCTATTAATATAGGAGTTCCATCAGCTTTAACAACTTCCTCTTCTTCAAAGATACCACCCCAGTTAGTTACCGTTGAAAATTTAGGATAGTTTGTTGTTAATTCATAATAATGTTTAATATCTGATTTAGTTATGATATTAGCATCATCTGATTCGATTGAAGTTGGCTTTTCAAATAATGCCTCATTAACAAAACTACCAAATGAAATTGTATCCAAATCTGGTCCGTAAATTACATTTAAAGAACGAATACTTTTTACTTTAGTATCCGCTGGATTTTCGTAGAATTTTATAATTAATTGATTTTCTTCAAATATATTCTTAACGCCCTGATATCTATCTTCATCGCTTAAAAACGATTGACCTATTTTGAAAAATTGAATAGATGCGTTTGTATTACCATTTAAGTTCTTAACGGCGATATCAGGCATAACGCTTGAATTAAATTCCGTAGGTAACAAATCAGTTACACCATCCGCAGATGATGAAACATAGTATTCTACAATAGAACCACTATCACCATTTGAATAAAATAAATCCAAAGGACCTAATTTGTTTTTAGCATATTCCGAATCAAAAATAGCAGATTCATCGTATGCCATTCTTAAAATAAACTTACCCTCACCATCATCTACCGAAGTTGGATAAATGGTTGAATCTTCTTCTATATGCTTTTGAAACGTAGTAATAAATGGTGCATTAACGGAAATACTTTGTGATAAAGCATTTAAAAAGTTATTTTGGAATGATTTAGAAATAGTATGCAATTCAGTTACCGAACTACCACTTAACATATTTATAAATTCTGTAAAATCTAAATTTGATACCGCACCAGCTGCAATAGCAGTATCTGTGTTAATCTCCATTAAACGAAGATTACCATCTACATCTTCAATGAAGTCTATTGAAAAAAGAGTTCCTTTCATATTTTATTATTTGAATTAATTCCTATATAAATATTGTATTTTATATTTAACAACTTAATTTTGTTCTACTTTATCCCACTTATGTAAATCGCAAGTTCCCATTTTTGGTGTAAATATTTTTTTACCAATTGGGCATCCACATTCGTTACACTTAAATTTGAATACAACCGATTCAACCATAGAATCACATCCCTTACATATGGCTAATCGTTTCATAGCCAATTCGGATTGCTCTTTGGTTGGTTTACTCGCAATCCACCACGCTTTAGCTATTTCTCTTAAGTCGAGCATTCTTTTTGGTTTTAAAGTAATTTATTAAATCAACAACCATCGGACAATTCTCATAACACTCTCTCTCAATAAATTCCGTTTTTATCCATTCTAATATAAGAGGATAATCCATCTTCTCAATCATCACATATGCCGGAATACCCTGAAAACGAAATATGATTAACTCTTTAGCACCTCTATTGGCTTTAAAGTTGTTAATCATTTCTACAATAGTAATAAGATGTTCCGTATGTAAATGTACACGATTTATATATTCAGACCAATCGAATCTAATATAACCTTTTTCTAATGTTTGTAAAACTTTACTATTCATAACGATGGGGATAATATATACATATATATATTAAATAAAATCATTTATGAATTATTCGGTTGGGGGGTTGGGGGGCCAGTCGTTTTTTAAAGAAAATTTTTTGATATCTCTATTGATAGAACCTATTTATTTCCGTTTTAAGCGATTCCACTTCCATTTGGGGTAATATATCATAAATCCAATAATAAATGAAATAAGCCCTATAAGAATGAACGGAATCATTAATACACTCATTATAATATCAAACCCCAGATTTACAATGAGTTGTATATTCCTACTACTCCTACTATTAACCAAAAAATGTTTAATAGAATATAAGGTCGATTGTCTCTTTTCCATGCGCAAAAAGTTAATATAGCGGCATCAATGGTGTTCCAAATCCACATCCAAAGAAATGGGGTATCCTTACCCATAACGGAAAGTAATCCAAATGCCATTATTCTCATAATGACACCTATACCTTCTAAAAGTTCTAATTTTTTTTCATCCATAGTATAACTATTTATTTAGTATCGTTTCGTATCTCTTTAACGAAGTTATCCCAACCTCCCTTTTGGCGAACGTAATCGGTAACACTACCCGCATCTTGGATTCTTTCTTGTAAACTTCTTTGAGTTGCTCTTAACGTAGCAGCTTCGACTTGAAGTTGTTGTGCCGCCTTTTTAGCCAAATCATCCGTTGCTTTTTGTTGAGAATCAATCCCTTTATCCTTTGGAGTATCTTCGACGGTAGTGATTGTTGTAGAAGATTCTTCAATGAAGTTATCCATTGTAGGGGAATCATCGATAGTTTGAGCAACTATGTTTAGGAATTCTTTAGTACCGGAGTTAGGTGGGTTTGCACCATTAAAGAATGTTTTCTTAATAGCATTGAAATCGGAATTAAGTGCGTTTAATCTCGCATTGATTTCCTTTAAGAATGTTTCTAATTTCGCTTTATCAAACTTACCATCCTCTTGGGCAGTGGTAACGTTTAGGGGTTCGATTGAGTAAACCGATGGGGAAGCCAATTTCCAATCCCATACTTTAAATGTATCACCGATTTTATCTACCCCTTCGGTTAATGTCCAATCGATTTGGTTAATTAAGTTCACACTTATACCATCTATCTTTCTACCTTCGTATATCCATTCAACTGATTCGACACCCGCAATGGCATTAGATAGTTTTAATTCCAAAGCCCTTTGTTTCAGATTATTAACATCCAATGGTATAAGGGGAATAGATTTACCTAATACAACCTTCTTATCCTTAATAGAGATTTCTCCATTAGGTAAGATAGACCAATGAGGATTGTTAAATCCCTTTATAGAATCCAATGTGTTTTGTGAACAAAGGTATTCGCCTGAAGATAAAACCACTACTAAACCATCGGTTACTAATAGGGGTTTTAGAACATCCGATGCCAATTTACCTATGGGAAACTCCAATGGTTTAATCTCACCCTTTAGGTTAGAGTTTGGTGAATCCGCAATAGAAGAAACCTGCCACTTATCCGCTTCTACTTTATATCTTTGAGGATTGTTCCCTATTTCTTTGTTTGTTATCATCTTTGTTAGTTGCTTCTTTCCAAGCTCTTTTATATATAGTAACCTCTTTTATTTTTGAACTATACCCTTTCCTATCCAAACGATATAATTCCCTTTGTAACTTTCTATATCTATTCAATTCAATAGAATCCGTTATGATTCCATTTATGTTTAACTCATCATCAAATACCTTATCCTCCTTACTCATCTTCCTAACTACATCCGAATTCCTTTGATGAAAATCGATTATATGTGCCATTCCGACTGAGCATCCAAATGTATCTGCTACCCATTCATATACCTCCTGCTTCAACATAATTTATACGATTAGATTCACTTATAAATATCAGAATCCTCAATAAAAGAAAAAGGGCTAAGGTGGCATTTGGTGTATCACATCCCATATCAAAAAGGGTTTCCATAGCGAAAAAACCGGGCTCGGTATTTAAGCGTACCCGACCGGGTGCCACGCATGGTCATGCCAGTTGAGTTACATGAAATTCAGTTAGGGGGGTCTATGTGTATATGTGGGTAAACGAATATGCGATTGCCGAATGGCAGCGATTGGGCACAAAAAAGCCTGCAACTTGCTCAGTCGCAGGCGATAGGTAGGGGATAGTTAGATAGTTATCTAATTATATATTTACTTAACCTTCTATATAGTGTGTTGTACTATATGTGTATATAGTATATGCTTTGCTGATTTTATTTTTATTCGTGTCCGAATTAAGCTTGGGCAATTGGGGGATGTAGGACTAGGGATTCCATAAGGTATGCATCCTGCTCAGCCTCAAAGGCCTCCGCCTCATTCTCTATGGTTTTAAGGACCTTCAATGCAGCCCTCAACTCATTCAATCGTTTACTAGCCTCATACTTCGGCTTACCATCCCTCATCGCACGAATACGTTTCATTAATACCGCCTCCGCTTTCTCTAATACTGTAATTGCTTCTAACATAATTCTATTTGTTTAATTTTTGTTTAATATGTGCCCATACCTCCACATAGCGCTTCTCACTCTCATATGCTTCCTTTTCGAACCTATTCCTACTATACGCCTCCGCATTGTACTCCTTCCATCTACTTGTCAATGGCTGAAGTGAATGAGTCCACTCGTGGATGATTGTTTGGATTAACTCCTTTATATTCTCTATATTGTCCCAATACACAGTTATTTCATGCTCTTGTGGGTCATACTCACCTACCAATGATGCATCGTACCCCTGCCTATATGATACTAATAACTCGTATTGCTTTTTATTATTCAGCCCCATATGTGTCCGACACCACGTCTTAACCATATTGCCTACTCTTACTGCATCCTTTCTGTCAACCCTACTGCTTAGTTTGTACATTCGAATTGTTTTAAAATAAAAATAGATGGCTGTTCGGTTCAACCATCTATTGTAATATAACGCTTGTTGTAAATGTAAATCAATCAGAGAATAACCAAATAGTACCGAATGCGTTGAGCGGTGGAGCGAATTGAACGCCTCCTCTACACTGGATTGTGTAGTGTGCTACCGTAACACTTACACCGCTTATAGGGGGCGCTACCCCCGGTGGATTACTTCACTACTGAAGTTGTATCAGCTACAGGCGCCGCTGTTGTATCAGCGTTAACTACTGCTGAATCTACTGCTACTGCCGTTGAGTCAGTTGTAGCTTCAGTTGTACCTTTACCTCCACATGCTACCAACAATGTTGATGTAGCGATAGCGAAAATTGCGATTACTTTTTTCATCTTTCTTTTTTTTAGTTAAAATTAAACATATACAAATATACTAATAAATCCTCACATTTCCAAGGGATAGGGTGATTATTTTAGGACCGGCAGTGCCGGCCCCAAATAACCTATATAAGAGATTAAGCAATCATGCTCTTCTTAATCTCTCTCGCCTTCTTTAAAGAAGTTGCGAACTCTGAATTACCCGCCACTCTAACTCTATAAGATACCTTACCAGATGCGTAGGTAATCTTTTGGATGTTAGTTTGTACTGTCTCATAAGAAGTAGTACGCTTAGCTACCTTACGGTTAGATTTAGTACTCTTTGCTGGTGTGAATGATACGTTAGTACCTTTAGCACCTTTGAATGATACAGTTGTCTTTGTTTGTTTGTTTGACTTGTTTGCCATTTTAAACGATTTAATCCAGCGTAGTTGAATTGAGGTCTACGCCTTCACCTCATTGATTTATACAAATATACGACATTTATTCCACATTTCCAAATCTATTTTTTAGAAGGTCAGACTTTCATGCAGTTCCTCCCAATTAACCTCCTCCGGGTCGATACCATCACCAGTCTCAACTAGGTAGTCAGCAAACTCCTTACGGAGCTGATTGGGACCTGTTGTATTAGAAGCCCTACGATATACCGATTCCATTTCAGTTAGCCAGTTATACGCATTCCATGTGTCCCAATTGGTCCACCCGTTGTACTCTTCATACTTCATAGATTAATATTTTTCGTTAACGATTTCAGATAACTCTACTGATGCGATAGCATCTTTGTGTGCTGATACTACTCCCTTAACGTGCTGATAGCCAGATACATTGAGTGCTTTCGCCTCCACTTTCTGAGCCTCTAATGTAGCAATGTACTTAATAGCATATTCCTCATTACCGAATAGCTTCTTAATGCCTCTACGCTTGTTAGTCAGTTCGACAAGGTTAGTACGCTTCTTGCCATCCTTTGTTCTTAAATACTTCACTTTTGGGGTAATAGTGTAACCTCTTGGTATTGTGTTCATATTGATTGATTTAATTTTCCTTTGATTCAAAATAGTCACAGGCATCCGCATAACCAGCGGACCAGCTCAGTTCTTTCTCCCATTCAACCCACTCTACAATCTGGTCCCTCATTTCGGGCTCCAATGTGTTAATAAACTCCACAAACTCTTTTTCGAAATTATCCATTGTTTTATTAATTAGTTGCTAAATATAATTTACCATCGGCTACGCCCATACCTGTACGATACTCAACCTCGTCCGCCTCCACAACAGGCTCATCGATACCGGCAACATACTGAATAGTTGGATACTTACTCACCACAGCCCATACCTTTATGATTCGCCTAAACAAATCCTTTGGTAAATCCTGTGCGTTAATTAGAAGCTCATCATAAAGGTATCCATCATACAGTCCGTACAATTGGTTAGTTAAATTAAAACTACCATCCCAACGAACCTCACCAATGATGTCACCGATTTCAAATAGGGTATCCCTATCCATATGCTCATGTCTATCAAACCTACTATAACCACTCATAACTTATTTATTTAAAATTTGAATAAAAGATTTCCAGTCAATTCCGAAGATACTTAAAGTACCCATTGTAAGTGCGATAACCGCACATCCTAATTCATTCTCCGGTCCGGCAAAGGGAACGTATTGTTGGGCCGTACCATTTAGAATAAAGTAAGCCACTACGAATGAAAGGATAGCTGTAAGAATAATTTGATATTGCTTCATAAGATTAGTTTAAAGGATTAGTGAATAGCGATGATTGAATCGATAGCTGATTTTGAGAACCCAAACTCTGCTTTGATTTCCTTCCTCAATTTAGATTCATTCACATACTTACCCATCTTAACTGAATAGTCGGCAAGAATACGATTAAGTGTATTATTCTCAGCCTTTAGCAACTTTAAGATTTCTGAAATTTCAGCCCTTTGTTTTTTAGTACGATAAGGGAAAAAGAAATTCTTACCAAACATATCGGTAAAAGTAATAACAGGCATTCCGGCTTTCACCACTTTAGCCCTATTAGCTGGGATGTTTTTAATGTTCCCAAAAGATTCATAATTAACTGATGCGTAACTCATAATTGATTGATTTTCGTTCTTAACTCTCATTTACATAGTAAATATACGAAATAATGCGCACGTGGCCAAGCATTTTGGTAAATATTTTTCACTTTTTTGAAAATAATTTCATTGAAAATCAACGAGTTATAACGGCCTGATAATCAACACGTTAGCCGGATTCCTTTCAGCCTCTCTGCTCCCGCCCTACCACCCTATAAAGATACAAAAAAAGGAGCAAAAAGTCAAGGGGTGTGGATAACTTTTTTCGTACAATTTTATCCCTAATTCGTGCGCTCTATTTAACATAATACAAGTTATATAACACGCTTTTTGTATTAAATCTCGCTTTTATTTAATTTATTTTATATCCCCTTTAAACTCGTCTAAATAATTTAGGCTCGTCTAAACTTTTTAAGGCTCACTAAATCGGGGTTACAATTGTAAACAAAAAAGTTTTATCTCGCCCTGGAGCAAACTAAAAGGCGTCCCTCCAAATCCACGATTCACATTTGTAAATTGTTACGGACTTTGGAGCAAACCGCCAAATATTCCTACAGAAAAATTTTTGCTCAAACGGCGTGAATGAGTGGTGCGCCTCTTTTAGTATTGATATCCCTCTATGACCCCTCTTGATTGTTTGTAATATATTCGTATATAAATATATATTTTGATACGGCGTGTTGGTTTTTACACACTTTTCCCCACATTCCCCCACTTTCATCCACCGATAGTATTTTGATACCTATGTGTTTGATACACTCAATAGGATTATTTTAACCAATATCCATACCCCCAACCCCATACCAAAAGCAAACCCAATAGTGGATATCAATAACCATATCCACCTTTCCCTTCGCTTTCTTTTGAGTATCTTTTGTATCTTATTATCCATTATCTTTTATACCAACTTTCTATTCTTTGTTGCTCTATTCGTTTCCAATACCATTCCCTTACCTTCCTTCCTAATTCTGCATCATTCGAATGTGTTTTGATTAATTCGATTAACTCTTCTAACATATCGTTTTTCTTTTAGTTATGTGTTTTCTTTTTCGGCATTCTCTATTAAGTAT
>JACCDJ011702090.1_pt1 | contig 13997 bp, 14 predicted proteins | sample 7444481 | NCBI WGS metagenome assembly JACCDJ01 (sample SAMN15323435, study PRJNA562643) | freshwater metagenome | isolation source: river surface water | place: USA:Blue River Watershed | collected 2017-08-15 | reverse complement strand
TAGCCCTTCATGATTTGGCCACCCTTTACCCAAATTTCGCCTACGTCGCCAACGGGAACGTCGTTGCCGGTATCGGCATCAACAACTCGAAGTTGCATTCCAGGAACAATCTTTCCGCAGGAACGCAGCAACTTGCGCTTTGGTCCGGTGAGGTCGTGATCTTCTGGCATGAGGATGGTGGTTGCACCTGTTGTTTCGGTAAGCCCGTACACCTGCATGAAGTTGGTCTTAAACGTATTGATTGATGCTGAGAGCACTTCTTCTGAAATTGGTGATGCACCATACGCAATGAGTTCGAGGCTGGTGTAGTCGGCTTTGTCGACATCGGGAACCATGAGCATGAATTGCAACAACACCGGCACCAAGAAGCCGTGCGTAATGCGATGCTTGCCAATGAGCGTGACCAGCTCGGCCGGATTGATATCGCGGATGATGACCGACTTTGCGCCAAGTGCCATACCAGCAGTGGCCCAACCGCCACCACCGATGTGGAAGAGCGGCATTGCCACCAAGTTCACGGTGCGATCGGTGAACTTCCAAATTTCTGCAGCGAACGGAATGAGCGCAAAGAAGTTGTTGTTCGTAAGCATGACGCCCTTAGGACGACCCGTCGTTCCACTTGAGTACAACTGAAACGCCACATCTTCTGGAGCCGATTCAGTACCCGGATCGGTCTTTGCACCGCTGTTCGAGAACTCGTCGTATGAAGGGAATTTGCTGTGCCCGCCAATAACCACAATGGTCTTGGCATTTGGAATGTCGCCGGCAATTGCGTCCAACACTGGCACAAAATCTGGTCCAACAATAAGCACCTTGGCTTGTGAGTCGTTGACGATATACGCAACTTCCGGCGCAGCAAGTCGCCAGTTGATATCAACACTGACTGCATTCAACAAACCACATGCATAAAACACTTCGAAGTGGTCGATGCCGTTCTTATCGAGAAACGCCACACGATCTTGTGGACCAACTCCGGCAGCTTTGAGTGCATTCGCAACCATGCATGAGCGCTCATACAACTGGCCCCACGTTTGTGTGCGATCACCTTGAATGAGCGCAATGTTGGTTGGTTGGTTTGCTGCGTGCGTACGCACGATTCCTGCGATGTTTGAAATGTTGTTCCCCATGGCGCAGAAACTAGTCTTGGCTTGAAACCAATACAAGAGCGGGGTCGCAGATATATGAGCACGGCAGAACTTGGATACGACGGAAAAGTAGCCATCATTACGGGAGCGGGTGGTGGCCTTGGACGCCAACATGCCCTTCTCATGGCTTCGCGCGGGGCACTTGTGGTCGTAAACGACCTAGGCGGCGCGGTTGACGGAAGCGGTAGCGACAAAGGTGCTGCGCAAAAAGTGGTGGACGAAATTGTGGCCCTGGGCGGCGAAGCCGTTGCCGACACCAACAGCGTGTCGACCCCAGAAGGCGGCGCTGCGATTGTTGCTGGAGCCGTGAAAGCGTTTGGACGCGTAGACATTGTGATTAACAACGCCGGAATTTTGCGCGACAAGAGCTTCCACAACATGGACCCATCGCTGATGAACCCTGTGTTCGATGTGCACTTGAAAGGTGCATTCCACGTAACTCAGCCAGCATTCGTGTTGATGCGCGAACAGGGCTACGGACGCATTGTTTCCACCTCATCTGCTGCAGGAATTTTCGGCAACTTCGGCCAAGCCAACTACGGCGCAGCAAAGATGGGACTCGTTGGTTTCACTCGTGTGCTTGCCGTTGAAGGCGCGAAGTACAACATCAAGGCAAACGCCATTGCCCCACTTGCACTTACTCGTATGACCGAAGCGTTGTTCAGTGGCGCAATGGCCGAGAAATTGCTGCCAGAAAAGATTTCGCCAATCGTGGCGTACCTTGCGCACGAAGATTGCCCAGTAAGCGGCGAGGTATACAGCGTTGGTGGCGGCCGTGTTGCACGCGTGTTCATTGCCGAAACCGAGGGCTACCACAACCCAAACCTCACCATGGAAGATGTGCGCGACAACTTCACGCAAATTCGCAGTGAAGAGGGATACAAAGTTCCTGCCAACATCGGCGAAGAAACGTCGATGTTCCTTCCTTATTTGAAGTAATTCGAAACCAACGTTGTGAACACCGTCCACGTTGCATCTAGCGATGGCGTGGATGTTCCCGTGTACGACTATGCGCCAGGTTCAACGCACGGCAGCGTGCTGTTTTCGCATGCAACCGGGTTTCACGGTCGTTGCTTCAACAGCACTGCAGCATTACTTGCAGACAGCGCGCACTGTTATTCATTTGACTACCGCGGTTACGGAGACGCAACACTTCCCCACGATTGGAAAGTGACGTGGGGTGGTTACGGCGATGATGCTCACGTTGTTGCGCAACACGTTGCGCGCGGGAGCGGACCTTCAATTGCGTTTGGCCACAGCATGGGTGGTGCAGCGCTCGTTATGGCCGCATTACGCGAACCTGAATTGTTTCGCGCGTTGGTGTTGTTTGAGCCCATCATTTTCCCACCAATGATTCGCGAATCGGGTAAAGCCGGCGAACCAAGCCCCCTGTCGCAAGGTGCTCGCAGGCGACGAGCAACATTTGCCTCCTTTGAGGAAGCGATTGCAAATTACTCAGCCAAACCGCCACTGAATGTATTCACGCCTGAGGTATTAGACGACTACGTGCGCTTTGGATTCAACAGCAATCCAGACAACACGGTTTCGCTGAAATGCCAGCCAGAACACGAAGCACGAACATACGAGTCGGGTGCGTTACATGAGACATGGAACGACTTAGCGAAACTGCGCATGCCCGTATGGATAGTTTCAGGCGCAACGATTCCAATGTCTCCTGCCGAGTTTGCCAAACCACTTGCTGATGCAATTCCGGGCAGCACATTCGTGCAATGGGAAGACCTTGGACACTTCGGACCAATGCAAGACCCTCAACGCATCGCTCAACTCATTACTTCAATAGAAACGACACTTTCATGACCGCATGGCCCATTCCAGAAGCGCTTTCACCATCGAGCACCAGCACGTTTCAAGACTGCCCACTGAAGTTTCGTTTTCAAAACATTCAGAAACTTCCACAGCCACCAAGCGTTGCTGCAGTAAAAGGCAACGTGGTGCACCGCGCACTGGAGTTGCTGTTTGGTCTAGAACCCGCGCAACGCACCGAGGAAGCAGCACTTGCGTTTGCACAAACTGCGCGAACCGAGTTTGAACCAACGTACGACATCACCGGGCTGAACCTGAGTGAAAAACAACTTGACGACTTTTGGAAAGACTGCGACTCGTTAGTGAAGAGCTACCTGCGCATGGAAGACCCAAAGAGCGTGAATGTGGTTGACCTGGAACTGTGGGTGCAGGCACCAGTTAATGATTTTGGATTGCGTGGGTTTGTGGACCGTATTGAGCGTGACGCCGAAGGAAACCTGATCATTAGCGACTACAAAACTGGCAAAGCACCACGCGAACAAGACGTAGACGCCAAGATGCAGCAGTTGCACATGTATGCCTACATGTTGCGCGAAATGCGCGGCGAAGCACCGGCAAAAGTAAGCCTCATGTTTGTGAAAGACGGTATTCGTCATACGCGTGCAGTGACCGAACAAACCATGAAGTTCGTTGTCACCAAAACATCGGCGCTGTTTAAAGCCATTTCCAATGCCTGCACAACGGGCAACTTCCCCACTAAGAAAAGTGCTCTCTGCAACTACTGCTCGTTTCAGGATTGGTGCCCAGAGTTTGGCGGGAACCCAGCGGATGCCGAAGCTGGCGCTGCGGTGAAATATCCTCGTCCTGCCGCATGACTTTTGACCCAACAGCCCGATTCGAAAAATTTGACAACAAGGTAGACAGCGCGCTCGAACACATTCGCGACTACAAATTTGTCAAAATCATTTTCAGCATTGCCAGTGCAGTTGGTGACTTCGGAATTTTGTGGCACATCATTGGATTGTTGCGAGCCATTGGCAGCGTTGATCGCTTTCAGCAGGCACTGGTGTTTTCCGCCATGATCGGCATTGAAAGCTTGTTGTTGAACCAAGGCATTAAGCGCCTGTTTCGGCGCAGTCGCCCAACCACTAGCGGCGACGATCGGTTTGCCTTGCGCACGCCGCGAACGTCAAGCTTTCCAAGCGGTCACTCTTCGTCTGCGTTTTTCTCGGCCCTCGTGCTCACCTATTTCTTCACTTGGCCGTGGGTAGTGCTGTTTTACGTGTTTGCCCTCATCATTGCCATCAGTCGTGTTGGCGTGCGCATTCACCATGCCAGCGACGTTGTTGGTGGCGCCATTGTGGGAAGCCTGATGGGCGTTGTGGGCTTGGTGTTTTTAAACGCTATACATCTGATATGACCTCAACTCCCACGTTTGCCTTGACCTACGACTACCGCTGCCCATACGGCCGCATCGTGCACGACCATGTAGCCACTGCATTGAAAGCAGGAGCGACGTGGGATGTGAAGTTCACTCCATTTTGCTTAGGACAAGCTCACGTTGAAGAAGGGCAAACCGACATTTGGGATCGCCCGCAAGACGACACCGGAATTCTTGCGCTGCAAGCGTCAATCGCAGTGCGCGACACACAGCCTGACAAGTTTTTGAACATGCATCATGCGCTGTACGAATACCGCCACACGCAAAACGGAAACTTGCGTGAGCGCGCACCATTGAGTGATGTAATTGGCGAGCATGGCGTAGATGTTGATGCCATGTGGTCCGAAGTAGACAGCGGTCGCCCACTTGCCACCATTAAAGACGAGCACACCGCATACGGCCGCACGCATTCGGTGTGGGGAGTGCCTACATTCATCGTTGGCAGCAAGGCAGTGTTTGTTCGATTGCTTGATCGCCCAATGGGAGACGCGAAATTAGCAACGACAACTGTTGATCGCATTCTTGAAAACATCGCTTGGGATGCATTGAACGAGTTCAAGCACACGTCGGTACCTCGATGAACCACGACATGCCTCGCTTTGAAGATCGCATGAGCGATGCCGAGGCATTGATGTGGAGAGCAGAAAAAGATCCATTCCTCACTTCTACGTTTGCCAACATCACCATTCTTGATCGCGCGCCAAACTTTGATGCACTTGTTGCGCGAATGGATCGTGCCTCGCGAATTATCCCGCGACTTCGCCAACGCGTACAACCAGCACCTGCTTCTCTTGGTCCACCACGTTGGGTAACCGATACCGAGTTCAACATTGCACACCACGTTCGACGCATGGCATTGCCTGCACCTGGAACCATGCGGCAGTTGCTCGATCTTGCAACGTTGTTGGTTGCTGACGCATTCGACCGCACTCGCCCGTTGTGGCAATTCACGGTGATTGATGGACTTGAAGGCGGCAAGTCGGCCATTATTCAAAAGTTGCACCACACCATTACCGATGGTCAAGGTGGCGTTGCGCTGTCGATGCAATTTCTAGACCTTGAACGCGATGCAAATCCACCGCCACCGCTTGACCCGTCACTGTTTAGCGAGCCAGAACCAAGCACCACATCTGCTTCCGACTTATTGAACTCATCGTTTCAAGACGTGATGCGTGCACCACTTGGTGCATTGCGCCAAGTTCGCGACTTGTTGCAAGACCCAACGCAGTTACCAGCACTTGGCACGCAAGCCGCAGCCACCGTGCGCGGATTATTGAATGAATTGAACAGCGTTGACCCTGCGCGCTCACCGCTTTGGACTCAGCGTTCGTTGCAACGGCAAACAGAAACGCTTCGTGCTCCTTACCGCTCAATGATGGACGCCTCGCGTGCACTTGGTGGCAAGTTAAACACCGCGTTTCTCACCGCTGCAGCCGACGCTGCCGGCAACTACCACCGCAAACTTGGTGCGCCAGTTGAATCGCTACGCACCAGCATGGCAATTAGCACTCGAAATGAAGACTCGGGAGCAAATGCATTCACGTTGGTACGCATGTTGGTGCCAACCGGCGAGATGCCCATTACCGAACGCTTTGCCGCCATTAACGAACTCGTCAATTCGGCGCGCGAAGGTTCGAAGAACGCTCAGCTCGACACACTGGCAACGGCGTCCAGCCTGTTGCCAACGTCGGTGCTCACACGTATTGCACGCACCCAAAGCCAAACAGTCGACTTCGCCACATCTAACGTGCGTGCCGCCGGCATTCCGCTGTACATCAGTGGCGCCCTGATTCTTGAGAACTACCCGCTTGGGCCTCTGGGCGGCGTTGCATTCAACCTCACCATGCTCAGTTACAACGGCAGTTTGGACATGGGTCTCAACGTGGACAGCGAAGCGGTTGCCTACCCCGTGTTGTTGAAACAATGCATCGAACAGTCATTGCAACAACTGGCAAGTTACGCGCCACAGAGTGCGGCTACATCAAAAGAGCAATCACGCGGCGACAATGCGCCTACGAAGCAACGACGCTTCAGGCTTGCGTGGTGGAAGAAGCGTTCGCAGTAAGCAACACGCGAACGTCGAGCAGCAAGTCTGCTACTTCTTCGGTTGATACCAATTCACGGTTGAGCATTTTGGCGAGCGCTTCGTCGATAACGGTGAGTGCTTCGGTGATTACTGCTACTTCGCGGGCTTCGGTCATGTCCTTGACCATACCCGACCGGTGCTACGAAGACATGACTCTGTGCATAACATCACAGCATGGAATTACGGGGAAAAGTAACGGTAGTCACAGGCGCAGCCGGCGGAATTGGCAAGGCATTGGCCGAACGTTTTCATGCCGAGGGAGCCAGCGTGATGCTGGCCGACCGCGATGCCGCGCCTCTTGAAGCCACCGTTGCACAGCTAAATGCCATTCGACCAAACAGCGCACTTTTCTTTGCTGCAAATTTGGGAACCGAGCAAGCGAACATGGAATTGGTGTGCGAAGCAATTGACAAATTCGGAAAACTTGATTTGTTTTTTGCTAACGCCGGCGTTGGACTTGGAAGCGATTTGTCAACGAGCGAAGAAGACTGGGACACCGCATTCAACATCAATTTCAATGCACACCGTTGGGCCGCGAAATACTTGATTCCCTACTGGCTTTCGGAAGGCGGCGGATACTTCTGCAGCACCGCTTCTGCTGCCGGACTGCTTTCACAAATCGGTTCTGCTCCATACACCGTGACAAAACATGCTGCAGTTGCCTTTGCTGAATGGATGTCGATTACCTACGGCGGGCGCGGAATTTTGGTGAGTTGCCTATGCCCACAAGGCGTAAACACCAACATGTTGAAAGGCGCAGACAACAGTAACGACGGCCCTTCAGGCAATGTTGTTCGCGTTGCTGGTGGAGTGTTAGAGCCCGAAGAAGTTGCGCAAGCATGCGTTGACACCATTCGCGCAGAAACGTTTCTAGTGTTGCCTCACCCAGAGGTTGCGCAATACATGGCGTTGAAAGCCACCGAGCGCGACCGTTGGCTTGCCGGAATGCGCAAGCTACAAAAGCGCGTGCTTGGCGTTTAGCGAAACTCTGGCAACAGTGTGGCGAGTTCGCGCCACTGTGTTGAAGGCAATTCAATCAAACCTTCAGTAAGCACCTGAACTGAAACGTGCGATGCGCCCGCATCGAGGTGTTCCTTGATGCGACCGCGAACCGTGTCGAGTGTTCCCCATGCACAAATGGCGTCAACCAACTTGTCGCTTTGATTTTTAATGTCGTCTTCGGTGAAACCTTCGCGCAACAAGTTGTTGGCATAGTTCGGCAAGCGCGTATAGGTGCCCATGTAACTGCGAGCAATTGCGCGAGCCTTCGTTGGATCGGTTTCCAAAATGACTGCTTGTTCTGGAGCAAGTGTTGGGCCCTGACCCAAAATATCGCGAGCAACTGCAGTGTGTTTCGGAGTAGTGAAATACGGGTGCGCACCATCGGCACGCTCGCCTGCCAACTTCAACATTTTTGGACCAAGTGCGGCCAACACGCGATGCAACGGAGTGGTTGGCTCTGCAGCCACAAACATTCCCTTGTCCATCACGTCTAAGTATTCGACCATTGCTGAGTACGGCTTTACATACGCAGTTTTGTGCAACGACTTCACCATGTTGCCGTGGCTTGCGCCGATGCCCAACAGAAAGCGGTCTGGAAACGCAGACGTGAGAGTTTTCTGACCAGCCTGCATCGTTGCTGCAGTGCGCGCATACATGGACGCAATACCTGTTCCCACGATGAGTTTTTTTGTTGCTGACAACAAAATTCCGGCGTGTGCAAATGGTTCGCGACCAACCGCTTCTGGAATCCACACCGTTTTGAACCCCAACTCTTCAAGTTCTTGCACGGCTTCACATGATTTGGCCATTGGTTGGCCATCAAGTGTCCATGTCCAGATGCCAATTTTTCCAAGATCTAAAGGTGTGGTCATGTGATTACTGTAATTCACACATCTATGCGCATGCACCGCTCAAGCCATTTTCTCACTTTGTTTCTCTTTGCATTTGCGTTACTACTGTCAAGTTGCAGCAACGAATCTCTCAATGCTTCACCGAATTCGGCAACGGTGAAAAGAGTCGTCGATGGCGACACCATTGAAATTGCAATCGGTGGAAAAACTGAACGCGTTCGATTGATTGGCGTAGACACGCCTGAAACCAAACACCCTACGAAGGGTGTGGAGTGTTATGGGCCAGAAGCCAGCGCCTATACCGAGCAACTGCTGCCCACAGGCACCGCGCTTCGAGTTGAACGCGACATAGAAGCGCGCGATAAATACGGCCGATTACTGCTGTATGTGTACACCGCAGACAGCAATGTTTTTGTGAACTTGGACTTGGTGATGAATGGTTACGCGCGACCCATGGTGTTTGAGCCAAACACTGCCCATAAAGCCGACTTTGCCCAAGCCGCCACGCAAGCAGAGTTGCGCAATGTGGGTTTATGGCAAGCCTGTCGCTAGTAGCGTTTACACAGTGAGCACACCATCACATTCACCACAACTCGCTGAACGACTTGGCCACAGCGCCAATGCGAAACTCGTGATTTTGAGTTGTGACGACCTTGGCGCATTTCATGCAGCCAACGTTGGTGTGTACGACGCACTACGCAAAGGTTCAGCCACATGTGCATCGCTCATGGTTCCAGCACCGTGGGCAAAACACGCAGTCATGAATTACAACGGTGACGACATTGGCGTGCACCTCACCGTAAACAGCGAACACGAGATGTATCGCTGGGGGCCGCTCACCTACGCGCCATCGCTGCAGTCTGGTGAAGGTGGGTTTCCACGAACCATTGACGACCTCTGGGAACACGCAGACCCAGCAGAAGTGTTGCGCGAATGCCGTGCACAAATTGCACGCGCACTTGAATGGGGCATTGACGTAACGCACCTTGCACCACACCTCACCGCGATCACTTTGCGCCCGCAGTTTTTTGATGTGTACATCGAGCTTGCTGTTGAGTTTCAATTGCCAGTGCGCTTGCCTTCTACGCTTACCGAAGCACAAGCCGGCTTTCCTTTCCGCAAACTTGCAGCCGAAGAAGGCGTGCTCTTCCCCGACCACTTCGATCACGACTGGCGCGAAGGCAGCCGCGAGCGTGTATTGAATTCGCTGCGCAACCTGCAACCAGGCGTTACCGAAATTCACGTGCAGCCATGCATCGACACACCAGAGATTCGCGCGCTGGGCGACATTGCAACCAGTTGGATTGATGATTACAACTTTGTCGTGAACGATGCCACGTTGAAGCAAGCAATTGCTGACAGCGGCGCAATCATGATCGGCTATCGCGCACTACGCGACGCCATGCGTGCGCAATAGTTAACGCACTCCGCGAAACATATCGTCTTCGTACTCACCTACCGCAAGTGGTGGCGTCGGCACTAACGATTTTGCCAACACCCAGTCTTCGTACGGATACGTTTCGGCAAGTTCGGCATCGCTGAGGCCAAACCAAAACGGTTCGTTTTCATCAATTTGAGTGCGATGCGCGCGCAATGCACCAGAACGCGCATACAAGTAATCACCAATCTGCAAACGAGTGGTAATGCGACTGTCGAGGTCGGGTCGTTCGAACCACGAATCGTCAAACGGCGAAGAACCACGCAGTCGCAACAACGCTTCGTGAATTGCGGTAAGCCGCATACGCGACCACGCCGAGTAATACATCTTCAACGGTTGCCAAGGCTCACCCGCTTCCGGATACCACTCGTCGTCGGCCGCACGATCGAACGCAACGATGCTGATTTCGTGCACTTTCACGTGGTCTGGGTGTGGGTACCCGCGCTGATCATCGTTGTAAGTAACCAACACATGCGGACGTTCGCGACGAATAATGCGCACCAACTTGCCCACTGCTTCATCGAGGTCGGCCATGTGAAAGCAATCGGGGTGATTATTCGCAGGGCTGTCCAACATTCCCGAATCTCGGTAGCCAAGCATTTCCACATGATGAAAACCGATGACTTTTGCTGCTTGCTCTAACTCGACAGGACGAAGTTGTGCGAGCAATTGCTTTTCTGCTTCGCCTTCCAGTCCATGAAACGGCTGACCAGGTTCTTTCAACGAAGGGTTTGCAACATCGCCCTCTTCACCGCCCGTGCAACACACCAACACGGTGCGTGCACCCTGTGCACCGTACATGGCCATTGTTGGTGCACCTTTTGATGCTTCGTCATCGGGGTGTGCATGCACCGTCATCACACAAAGTTGTTCGTTGGGTCGCAACACGTCATGCAGGTTAGTACTGCATGACGTAACCTTCAGTTGTGACACGAATTTCAGGAAAGCTGTTGAGCGCGGTTGTAATCATTGGAACGAGCGCCGTACTTCTTGCTTCGTGCTCACGTGATGGTCGCGAAATGAAGCCGCCATCCGCCGATCAAACTGAAACCATCGCCGTTGCCACCACCATTGCCGAATCAATTACTTCAGTTCAGGAATTCACCATTGCGGCGCCGTGGGTCGATGGCGGGCCGCTCGATGCGATTTTTACCTGTGATGGCGACAGGCTCTCACCTAGTTTCGAAATTGCAGGTCTGCCGCAAGGCACCGTCACCTGGGGACTTTCCGTCGTTGATCAAACTGCCGGTGATGCCGTGCATTGGGTGGCTGCCAATATTGACCCAGCAATTACTCAAGTAAATGCGGGAGTGGTGCCAGCGGGCGCCGTGCAGTCTCTGAATCGCGTGAACAAAGTTGGCTATGCCGCACCGTGCCCGAAGGCCGGTGAACCGCATGCTTACCTGCTCACGGTGTACGCCGTTTCGCAACAGCTGGAAGTGACCGAAGGAATGGACGCCGAGACCATGCTGACTTCGCTTGAAGCAGGGTCGCTTGGCATTGCATCAACCTCTTTTTCCTTCACCCGATAAACCCCAATTAGCCATATTGGTAAAGGGCAACCTGTCAAGATGGTGTCATTGACCAATCAGCCGCCTCCCTCCCAATAGGGGTATTTAAGACCGACATTGATGGTCGGTTGACGACGGCAAACGAAACCTTCCGCGCCCTCGCACTCGGTGGCGCAAGTTTCACTCCTGGCGTTGCACCGTGGGTGAATGCACAACCTTCCGACAGAGCGCTCGCCGAAGAAGCATGGCAACGTTCGCGTGAATCTGGTTCTGCATTTGGCATTGAATTCAAATTGTGGAAACCCGATGGCGAAGTGTTTTGGCTCAACATTTCGACACAACCAATTCTTGGTGCGAAGAAGGAAATCACTGGGTTTGTTGGCACTGCTCACGATGTGACTGAAGCGGTGAACCGCAGAGTGCTGAGCAATCAGCTGATTGGTTTGCTTGACAGCAGTGCAGATGCCGTCATTGTGTTTGACCCTCGTGGAAATTTGTTGTTCAGCAATGATGGAGCACGAAACCTCATCGGCGTAAGCGAGCAGTCACCTGCAAGTGATGCAGCAACACAAATGTTCATCCAAGCGATTCGCGATCAAGTTCCACGCGAAGTGATCAACTCTCCTGCAAACAACAAATGGGAAGGCGAACTTGGCTTCCGCAGCCCCGACGGCATTTTGCGCACCATGACGTTGGTGTTGCAGATTGTGCGCGAAGCAGATGGAACTATTCAGCACTACTCCGTAATTGCACGCGACATCACTGAAGCCAAGCAACTGCAAGACGAGTTGAATTATCAAGCAACACACGACACTCTTACTGGCTTGCCAAACCGCGTGTTGTTCTTGCGCAAATTGTCAGAAGCACTTGAGCGAAGCGTGACCACCAAGCGCGGTGTGTCGGTAATGTTCGTGGACTTAGACAAGCTGAAAGACGTGAACGACAACATTGGCCACAACGTTGGCGACCAGTTGTTGAACTCCATTGCCAAACGATTGGTCAGCGCCACTCGCCCAAGCGACCTAGTTGCCCGCATAGGTGGCGACGAATTTGTGGTGTTGTGCGACGGCCTAGGCGATGAACACATTGCAATGGATGTTGCAGAGCGCGTGCGCCAAGGCATTACCGGTCAAGTCATTTTGCAGGGCGTTGAAATCTTTACTAGCGGAAGCATTGGCATTGCTATGGCCACACCTGCGCTACTTGCCGAAGAAGCACCAGCCGATGCTGCTGTAACACTGTTGCGTAACGCCGACACCGCCATGTATCGCGCAAAACAACGCGGTCGCGGTCGATGCGAAATGTATTCCGATGAAATGCGTAAGAGCGCAAAAGATCGCGTCATGCTTTCGACCGAACTTGAGCGCGCATTAGCTAAGCGCGAATTGTTTGTGGTGTATCAGCCTGTGGTTTCCACACACACCGGCCGCATGGCAGGCGTTGAAGCGTTGTTGCGCTGGAACCACCCAGAACGCGGCGTGCTTACTCCACCGGTGTTCCTCGAACTTGCTGAAGAATCAGGATCAATTGGACCAATTGGTGACTGGGTTATTCGACAGGCATGCAGCGATGCACGCAAGTGGATGGATGAAGGAATTGTTGAGCGTTCGTTCATGGTGCATGTAAACGTTTCTACGCGCCAACTAAGCGAAGCAGCGTTCGTTGAACGCGTAATGGGAACACTGCGCGAAACCAATGTTGATGCAGCGCACCTCACGCTTGAAATAACCGAAAAGACCATGCTGAGCGACAACCCTGCCGTCATGCGTACGTTGAATGCGCTGAAGCGTCTTGGCGTGAAACTTGCACTTGATGACTTTGGTACGGGTTACGCATCGCTTTCCTACTTGCGCGACTTCCCTGCCGATTACTTGAAACTTGACGGCGCACTAGTTCGCGATATTGGTCAACATGGTGGAGATGATCCAATTGTTCGTTCCATTATTCAGCTTGCGCACTCGTTGAACATGAGCGTTGTTGCCGAATGGGTAACAACAGAAGATCAGAAACAACGCTTGAAGTTGTTGGGTTGCGACTTCATGCAAGGCAACAAAGTTGCTGAAGCATCTGAAGCTGACGCCTTAGGGGTTCAGTTGCGGACGCGGACCAGTTCCGTTGAAGAACGCAATTAGTTCGTCTGCGCCTTTACCCAGCTTCAAGACCGAATTACTTCCCACCATGTCGCCATATACATCGAGTGGAAATGATGCAATGTTTCCGCCAGCGGCAGGACGCAACTTCTTTGCGAACTCAATGAGATCCAAATTCTTGTCTACAACGACTGCCGATAATCCACCCTTCAAAACATCGCCAGCTTTGAACGGATTACCAGAAACCCCATGCACTGCGCTCTTGGCAAGTGCCTGAACAAAACCGCGCTGGCGAGCCGAACGACCAATGTCGGATGAGCCGTCGAGTTCCCATTCGCCGTCAACTTTTTGCTCAAAGAAGCGGCTGCGTGCATACGCAAGCCCTTCAACGCCATCGAGTGTTGAGCAACCCGCCTTCATAAACAAGCCGGTGTGCTTGTCGCGCGATGGGTATTCAACACATACATTCACGCCGCCTACGGCCTCGACAATTCGCTTGAAACCTTGGAAGTCAATTTCTACATAGTGGTGAATAGGAATATTGAGTGCTCGTTGCACCGTGCGCACTAACACATCGGCGCCTTCTTGATATGCAGTATTGATGCGCTGTTCATTTTCACCATTGCCAATTGCCACCCAGAGGTCGCGAGGAATTGACATCAGCGAAAC
>JACCDJ011501531.1_pt1 | contig 14004 bp, 21 predicted proteins | sample 7444481 | NCBI WGS metagenome assembly JACCDJ01 (sample SAMN15323435, study PRJNA562643) | freshwater metagenome | isolation source: river surface water | place: USA:Blue River Watershed | collected 2017-08-15 | reverse complement strand
TTTGCAGCAGTTGCTCCTGCATTCGGTTGTATTGTTGTATCAAAAAAAGAGCCAGAATAAGCAATTGTACCGCCTACACCAGGTGAACCATCCTGGCCTGAAGTCCCCGAAGATCCAGATGTACCACTCAAACCTGATGTTCCAGAAGACCCAGATGTTCCTGACGAACCACTTGTTCCAGACGATCCAGAAGTTCCAGACGATCCATTTTCCCCAGATGTTCCCGATGAGCCAGATGTTCCCGATGTCCCAGATGATCCAGAAGTTCCAGAAGCTCCGGTTGCTCCGGAAGCTCCAGTTGCTCCGGTAGAACCATTTTTTCCTGTTGAATAAATGCTTATGTCAGAGATTACAGTTCCAGTACCTCCTGGATAGTTAATCATCCCGTTGATTGCAATACTTTGAGCAGTTGGGGATCCTTCTGCAGCTGTTGATGTTATTAAAGACCCATTGATGTAGTAATATGCAGTACTTGGAGTAATATAGATCGAGAATATTCCTCCCGATGAAAGTGTTGCTCCTCCTAGGTATCCTGCTGGTCCGTATAAATCTATCTGATTTCCACCTACTATGATACCGGAATAATTAGTAGTTCCTAATGCTACATATTCTGTTCCTGGGGTAAATGACGGTGCTCCAGATTCAACTTTTGCTTGGAAATATAATCCGGATTGTAAATAATTATAAGACTCTACTTGAGTTACAAATTGGCTAGCAGCTGATATGGAGACTGAATTTGGAGAAAGTATTGTTGGAGTTCCGGAGCCAACTAATAAATTGAAAAGACCAGCCCCAGTTGAACCCGTTGCACCAGTAACTCCAGAACCCCCACCTCCTGAAATTGTAACGGTAACAAAATCGCCAGATGCTGAAACTCCCTGTACACCGGGTCCATCGAAATTAAAACCAGTAGCGCCAGAGGTAACTTGTCCGGTTGGACCATATACGGCAATCGATGATCCAGATCCGCTCCCGCTTGTTCCTGAAGTACCAGAAGTTCCTGAGGTTCCAGGAGCTCCGTTTGAGCCAGTAACCATCACATCCCAATTGGACGTGTCAATCGATGGTGGCTGTGATCCGACTGGAACCGATGTGGCTGCAGTACAGATATAAACGATGTTGTTGTATTTTACGACATCGTTGGTGTAATAAACTGTGATACTTAAAGGAGAGCCAAGCCATTGGCCAACCCAGGTAAACGGTCCGGTTGAGGGCATCTAAGGAATTTGTTTTCCTTATATATCTCCTCTTAGATTCTTGCCTTTCTCCGTCAACGTGTAAATAGTATCCATTTCCTCTGGAGAGAAGCTTTTTTCCACCAAACCTTCTTTTTCTAACGCATCCAGATTATCTTGAACTATGCATTTATTTATTACCTCGTCAAGCTGCTCCTCTGTTAACATGGGACTTCCTGTCTCAAGTTCATTTTTGTAAGCAGCAATGTGGATTTCCTCTTCAAGCATCCCTCTGAAACTTTCCTCTCCTGTAATCTCGTCGGAATCCAAAAGGTTTTCAACAAGACCTAGCTCTTCGAGTTCTTTCAAAAGCTTACCAGCATAAATTTTTGAGTCTATAGAAATATTGTCCATAGTAATTTTACTGATGAAGTTCTAAAAAATTCCATCCCGTAAAATATTAGTTTTTAGTCTTGTAAGAAATTCTTTGTGGTTCAAGAGCTTTGATCTCTAAAATTCCGCCTTCTTTGAAATTTTCCTGTTGATAACTAACAAACTTAACACTAAAACCATTTCCGTCTGTTTTTAAACAAAAGGATCCGTCCAAAGACGTATATGTAGTATCAATTGAAGAAAAAACCATTGCGCCGGCAATTGGTTGTTTATCTATTGCATCGACTAATTTACCTGCTGAAATTAAAGGTTGTGGTACAGAAAGCAATAAAGCAGCTAAGAACATATGAAAGACATTTTTCAAGATATATCCCGAAAAATGTCACTTAAACATTGATCTTACGATTTAATAATATCTAGCTTGAACGGCTGAAACCATTCGACCCTTTTTGTATTTTACTTTGGTAATTAATCTACCTTTAGAATCGTAGGTTCTCCAGCTACCATTCTTGATTCCTTCCTTGTAATAAGCTACTGCTTCAACTTTACCACTTGGATAAAAAGAAGTCCAAACACCACTTCTAAAGCCTTTAACGAACGTTCCTTCCTCAAGAATTACGTTTTTTACAGTATCAACTTTGGTATAATAAACAGTCTGTGTGTCGACGTCGTACGCTTCATATCTCTCTACAACTTGACTGAAGATGGGACATGTGAAGAGGATGAATAGAGTTGCAAAGATGTTTTTCATATTAACGTAAATATAACATTTAATTATATATGTTAACATATCGTCAGTAACTCTTTTTATTTCCCAGTTTCAACGTTAAGTTTTCACTTGGAATAGAAAATAATCATCTTGTGTGCATTATCCAGAAGCCAAGGCTCAACATTTGGTATTTTCAAAAGAAATTCAAGTTCGTATTCGTAACACATCTTTTCCTCCTCGTCCGGGTGATTATCCTCGTGGAAAAATTTCAAATGCATGGATTCATGAACAATTGCTGCAGCAATATTTTCGACATCACCATATTTTATGTCTACCTCAGTAAGATAAATCGTACCCTTTTTTCCTCTGTCTGCATAACATGAAGCGTAGGGTCCACCCCATGTTGTAATCTGACTACAGTATTCGGAAAGATTCTCCGAATATACTCCTCCGATTCTATTGATCAGAGCCTTCGCTGAGTCTATCCTCGCTAGGTCCTGCTTCGTTATCTCCTGCGATTTCAGGTTCTTCGGTAGCAGAATCATCACCAGCAAGAGAAGAAAAAATCTCATGTGATTGTTCTTTTTTAAATGTACTTAACTTATTGTAAAGCAATTCGATTTCTTCGAAGGTGAGATTGCTTTTCTTGGAGTTGATGTCAATTGTGCAGGCAACTACATTACCTTCGACATAACCCTTATCTGAATCTATTCTATCGAAGCTTCTAGCATTTTGTCCTTCCTCTTCGAATTTTTTGCCTGTATAATAACAGGTTGGATAGGTGAGAAGAGTTTTAACTGTTTTGAAACTTAAATCAAAATGCAATTTTCTATCCTGTGCACTTTGGAAGATCTTAATCATCTTCCTTGCAACCTCTAAATCTGTGAGCTCTGTGCTCTTTTCTTGTTGGGTGGTTCTTTTCTTAGACCTCATATAAAAGGGAATCTAGTATTCCACTTCTATATATCACTGTCTGATGATTTTGTTCACTTTTGGGATTTCGTCCCAGGACGTTGTAAAATTTTTACTGAGGTAATCTCTCCTCATAACCCAGTTTTTACCTCTGGGCTCTAAAATCTTTTTTGCCCGTGTTGTTTTTGCAAATAGAGATGTCTGTTCGCTTCCTGCTGGACACAGGTCTCCAAGCATTACGCTTCCCTTTCTGTATTTAATACCTTTTCTAAACTCTGCAATAAGTAAGCTTTGTACCTGAGGCCAGATCTCATCAAACGAGTTTGTTTTTCTGTCCAATTTTTTTGCAAAGTTTTGTGAGTAATAAACATCCTCCTTATATCTGTCGTTAGAAAGATGCAGAACGAAATACCCTGCGGAAAGTGATTCAGAGTTTAGTTTTTCTACCACCTTCTGTGTGTAGAGATGGACTGCTTTTTGCACCTCTAAAAAATCCGATGTGGAATACCCAAAGCTCCTACCAGTAGAAAGATTCTTTCTCTTTTTTGGGTTTATCTGAAGTGGAATGCATTGAACACCTAGTAATTCCTTTTGTGTTCTCAGTCCAACCACGGTTAAGTTTTTTTCTACCCACTTTGGAGAAAGGTTGATGAAATCTGAAATTGATTCGCATCCTATGCTTTCTAGCTTTTCTACCGACCTGTGACCTAGTCCCCAAACATCGGAAAGTGGAAACTCCTCAGATATTTGGATAACACTTTTGACCTGGTTGTCTAGGTAGTAAACACCGTTTGTTTTTTTAGCCAACTTATTGGCAACCTTGGCCAGAGTTTTAGTTGGTGCAGCACCAATTGAAATGGGAATTCCGGTCCATCTCCAAACCATCTCCTTTACGTGCAGCAAAAAGCTTTCTATTTCATTTTCTGGGATATGATCAAGATCCATGAAAACTTCGTCTATAGAATAAACTTCTAGAACCGGGATAAATTCTCGGATTGCCTGAACCACCCTTTCCGACATGTCCGCATAAAGTGTGTAGTTGGAAGAAAACAAATGGATTCCTTTTTCCTCTATCAGATCCTTTATACCGTAGATCTTCTCTCCCATTCTAATCCCAAGGTCCTTTGCTTCTTTAGATCTGGCAATTGCGTTACCGTCATTATTACTCAGTACTAAAACCGGCTTATCTTTAAGTGAAGGATTGAATACCCTTTCACAGGAAACATAAAAATTGTTGCAGTCTGCTATTCCTATGATCTTAGCCATTGCTAGGTAAAATTAGAACTACAACACCCCAATGCTCATCCGGGGTTGCTTTCCCTTCTCTGTATAGTACAAAATCTCCAGAAGTGACACCCAAACAGATATCTCCGCTCTTGGGTATCTTTTTTCGATTAACTGCTAAGATGTCGTCGGTTTTAACTATAGGGTTTTTAATCCTTTCACCCACTCTAAAGAAAAAAGTAAAATATGGATCTTCCAATTCAATTCCCTCTATCGACAGCCTATTGCTTACATAGTCTGATGCGGGGGATGAGAATCCTGAGGTTCTAGTTTGTACCTTGGTAAAATCGTTCATTTTATTTTTTCTATAGAAAGGAATTACTCTTTTTCTACATCAGCAATCTGTTCAGGAGAAATGATTAAAACTCTTCCAACAAATTTCTTAGGCTCCATGCATTCTTTATCCTCGTCCATTAATATGTAACACTCGCCTCCTGAATTTAGAATGTCCTCTATACTTTTTGGGTGAATTGATTCAATAGTATAACCTTCGCCGTGAACTAATACGTGATCGTGGTTAACCGAACCCTCGATGATCACTGCACCTATATCAAAAGGACTAGCAATTTGTTTTTGGTATAATCCACGAACGGAATTTAGATAGTCAGCATCCTCTTGGTCCGTACATTCTCTAAGTACATCCTGATACCCATTATCAAGAGCAGCAACATCAACAACTTTATCGCCAGGCTTAATCTCATCTGGAGCCACTACGTGTAGCTCTTGATCAAAAGAAACGAGCCTACACTTTTTTATTCTTTCCTCTCTTGTGAAGTTGAACCTTTTTATCTGGGTGAGAATTATGGTTTCTTTCTTTAAAAGATGTATAAGCTCTGGGTTGTATTGCATATTAATTTTACTATAGGAGCTTACTTTATTTTCGATTAATTAAATTAAATGACCAGCTGTGGGTTTGGGTTTGTCCACTCTGGAGTTGCTAAGATCTGAAGCATTTCTTGGTGAGTGTAAGGTCCTTCAGTGTTGTTTAACAATGAGATGCATGAAGGTGCTTGATCACCATTCCACTTTACAAAAGTCTTGGACTGATCCACAGATTTTCTAACCGTGTCTATCGAGGTTTCTAACACCTGGTTAAAGTCGATTTTTCCCAATTCAGAAACTGGAAAGATAATGTATTCCCTATTTTCGTACATAAAAATCTATGATTTAAACAATTTTATACTGCCCATCCAAAACAACAGTAACTGGGGTTCCGTCTCCAAGCTTACCGTCGAACCTAGTACAGGTAGCATTCTTGTCTTTTGTCCAGGCTAGAAATTTTAGGATTACAACTTCTTTAAAGTCTACGTTGACAACGTCTCCTGGTTTCTTATCGTGGATAGAAAATGGCTTTTGATCCTCTTTACCCTTTGTTAGATCTTTTAGATCTTCGTTTAAAAAGGAGCTGAAATCTTTAATATTTGCCATAATCTATATATCGAAATTTGTGTTAGCAGTTCAAGCTTTTCGAAGCACTAAAATAATCAAGAAGATTGTCAGACCCTGTTTTTCTTTTTACCTTTTGTAAATCCCAAACCTCGTCTAGAGTTTCTCTAGTAAACAATCCTCTTGGGAATATGTCTGTACATAGAATATCTAAATCGATGCTATTTCCAAGCCCAAGCTGTTTCATTTTGTATGAGATATAATACGAGTACATAACAGCTTCACCGGGAGTTTCACAGGCAAGGGATATGAAAACTGCAGCTGCCTTTCCGATGTCCTTTCCCATACTTTTGAGACGATCTTCCAGTATCTTTAGATGGATGGTTTTTGATGCAACGTCTTTATGTATTTCGTCGATCAAATCGCTCATTATTAAAGTTACTAGGATCTTAGTCATGTCCTCGGACAGAGGTTCTATCTTTCCAGATCCCATTTTCTCACAGAAGATGCTCTCAACTGCATTTGGATCCTCGGTGGTTTCAAAATCTAAAGCCATTTTTAATTATTTTGTAAAGTCTCCTTTAGTTCAACATTAGCAATGATTGATCTTGTGTGATCAAGGGCTTGCTTAAACATCTCAAACGTACAGCCTCTTTCTGCGTGAGGATTTGAAAACCTTTCCACCATATCAGCTGTACCGAAAGATGTGCTCGTGATCGCTTTTTTCGGCTCTTTCATGGTGACCTTACCTGCTTTAATTTTAAATTCAATTGCAGGTTTGTCTTCTCCGTCATCCGGTCCGGCTTCATGTCCCATCAGTTGACATGTGAGCTCTAGAAAAGGGAATGCTTTTGCAATTCTAGTCCATTCATCATAGACATCCTCCACGCTTGGCCATTTGCCGATGTTGTAGTTGCGACAACCTATATTCCCATCCCAGTCGCACCATCCGTGTGGACCTCCAATCCAAGATGAAACAATCCGATTGTTATTTAAGTATCCCAGAGAAATGATGCCAGCTTCTTCTCTGAATTTATTCTTATATTCAAAGACCTGATTCCAGTATCCTTTTTCTCCCTCTTCGATACCGAGCAACTTTTTAATTGCATCGGTGTCGGAATCATATCCGGCATTTTCGATCTTTAAATTAAATAGATATTCGTTCAATTGCTTATCAAACTCTCTATCATTTGAGGAAAACCACAAGTTATCAGTTCGGATTAGGATTTCCATTGCCTGCTCTTTTGTAACCGGAGTTCCGACTACTGCAAAGGCTGGCCACTTTGGTAATCCAATGTTAAAAAATTCTTTTTTAGTCATATTATTTTTCAAAAAGGTTGTTGAGATATTTGTACATCGGGTAATACTCATGTCCAGGATATTCGTAACCGTCTCCTCGAAATCCTAGTTCTTTTGTAAACTCCGCGTTTTCTTTTTTGTACATTTCAAACATTCGAGACTTAGTCATCTTTGAGTATTGTACGTTTGCAATACGATCGCACATCTTCACAAACACAGCACCTGGGGTGTTTCTAATACCTTCATAGTATTTTTCGTTTGCTCTTTCTTTGCGACTCTTTCCCTTTTCATTAGAAACAGCGTAAACAATATCAGCCGCTCGATGTCCAAGTACTTCCTTTACATCATTGTAAGAAACTCTTGTGTCTTCAATGAGATCGTGACCGTATGCTGCCAAGATTATAACTTCTCTATCTGATGTTTCACCATCATTTGAATCTGTGACTAAATCGATGAAATCTTTTGCAGCTTGTGCGACCATCCTTAAGTGAAATTCGTAGGGAAGGTATTCGTCGTACCAATGGTTTGTTTTGGTGTGCTGTTCAATGCACCATTTAATTTTGCCGTCCATTTTATGTATGTAAAGGTTTTCCAACTAATCCGCATAGGAACTCTGAAACTAGATCAGCCTCTGGGTTTCTCCATGCGTGGTTTAAGTAAACATCAGCTTTCTTGTGATAGTGATAGTGATTTCGGTCAAGGTGTTCCTGTGCAGCTTTTGCTGTCAAGAAACAGTTCGTATATTCTGGAACCAATGAGTATGAATATTGCTGAAGGTCCGGAGCATGATCGTCTATCCAATCTGGTAAACCAAAATCCTTGTCATTCACCCACATGTCTCTGATCTCAGCTTCATCAAATTCAATTTCGCTTTCATTTAGATAATCGATCAACGAGTCAGCTGTCTCTATCTCTATTCCATTTCCTCTATCTAAATAGATGTGAACGTCTCCATTTAGTTCAGCATCATAGACTTTCTTCCAGTCTCTGATCTGAAACATGTGAGGCATTCTAGTTCCCCTCATGTCCTGAGTAGTCATCTCATTCGCAAGCTCTATTAGCTTGTCGTACATTTCGTCGGATATCTCTATAGTTTTCATCGTTGTAGAAAAATTACCATCAACATTTGAATATTGATTTTATTTGAAAATTTCTTCGGTCTTCGGTTTGGCTAAGAACTCTCTGATTTTCTCTGGTGAAGTCAGGGAAAGAAATTCTTCAATTTCTTTTGGCTCAGTGAACACCATAGCATAACCGTCAACTTCCATATACTGGTTTGTTGACGATGTAAGTTTACCTGTTCTAACGATCAATAATCTTTTCGTAATTCCTTCGGAGGTTATGACTAAGAACTCAAACTGTAAGCCAACAATATAATCAAATTGCCAATCGCCATATGAAAAATAAGCTCCGGTCCTGGCTGTGATTTCCATCTGCTTTCTAACGTCAGTAACATTATTCTTGACCGCAAGATCATACCATTCTTGATATTTTGCTTTTGCCTGTCCAAGAGATTCTACAAATAGTGGATGCTGTTTTTCTGTTAGCATCAAACCTCCTGGATGTCTTTCCCCCTCTAATGACATTGCATCAATCCACAATTTGTAGCTTCCGCTTCTATCGGTTGAGACTTGGACTGAATAATCCTTCCCGTCGTAAGGGTGTGGATAAGTTGTAAATTTGGTTTGTGCAAATACCGAGGTGGAAATGCAAAGTGCAAGAAGTGCAAAAAATACTTTTTTCATCTTTTATCTTTATTGATTACCGTAAAGATAAAACTTAGTGACGAAGAAAAAAAACGAGAAACTAATTTATTTAAGATTTAACGTGCTCAACAACTTTCATCTCGTCGTTTCTGTCTATGTACATGTACTCATAAGAAACTAGATCAAATTCATTGACATGCTCTAGAACTTCATGTGCAGAAAAGCTTGAGCAAGAATAGATATCAAATTGGAAAAATGCTGGTTCCTGTTTATCCCAAACGTGGATTGCTGCGTGAGATGTTGCCAGAGTTACAGTTCCGGTAATTCCCTCGTTTCCTGGTTCGTCAACATACACAGAAGTTGGACCAGCTACGACTACCATTCTTACTTTTTCTACTAAAGACTTAAGCCATTGATTCAATTGGGCTTCTTCTCTTGGCGGATTTTTGATGTATCCTTTTACTAGAAGGTGTAGATGGTTTGGTTGGAACATATGTTATTTTTTGTTCCTATATATCAAAAAGAAGGACGAGAGTAGCGAATTCTCGTCCTTCAGTGATCGTAACCACTCCGGTCCTAAAAGGGGGTTTTAAACCCGCCGGATATTTTATATATCCTTTATTATAAAGTAAGTCTTTTCAGAATTGGGGTAATAACACCTTTCGTATTTATGCTTTAGGTATTTTACCCTTTTTGGCTGCCATGGATGTTTTCTTGTGTAGTGTTTTCTCTGACAAGAAATAAAAAAAGTAAGAAGGACAAAAACGAAAAAAATCTTATTTCCCTTCATTAAAGCCCAAATTCATTTGCTTACTCCACTCTTCATCAATCTCTTTTTGTAGTTCTTCTGGGATTTTTCCGTAAATGTGATTGTAAGTCCACCCAAACATTTTGTACCCAATTTTTAATTCTTCCAGATAGCCTTGGCAGTATTCTCCATCTTTATGTTGAACACACATTGTTGCTGAACAACATCCATCTTCACCGCATGCTGTGCATATCTTACAATATGGGCTTTCGTCCGTCATTTTTCTTCTTCTTTATTTTTCTTCCCGTCGACCTCTTTCTTTTCCTTATCATCTATCAAGTGGCTTGTCCAGACAATACTCAACACAGCCCAAACTGTCATTGAACCCCATTCTCTTTCGACGATTCCGGTAAATGGCATTATGATGTGGTACAAGAAAAGTGTCCACGAAAGAATAACAATGAACCAGGTATATTTGATTTTCATAGTTTTGGATTTATAGGTTAAGAAGTTGGATTTTCATCTTTTGATTTAAAATGAAGGTAGAATGCATTCCAAGCGGACAAAGTTAACCACACCAAGGCCAAGCATGAAGTGGTTGCGAAAAAAAAGTCCGGATAGTGATACACAAACAAGATACAAAGTGAAACGAGGACTAAAACCCCCAGCGTTGCTAATGATGCTAATATTTTTGATTTCATACCCTGTAAATAGAATGTAAATGGAGTATTATTCCATTTTTGTTTATAAAATGTTTATATCGGTAATTACATATACCAATCTTCCCAGTCTTTTCTTTTGACTAACATCCAGAATATAAATCCAGGAATAAGGCCAAGTAAGAAAACTAAGATTCTATCAGAAAGATTCATCAGCATTTTAAGTGATGAATCTTTTTTTTGTTTCGGGTATAAGTTAGTGCTAGATTATTTTCTTGGTCGTAATACTCATACCAAGAAATGCACGAAAGTACCGGTTTGAATACAACTATCTAATTAAAGTAAATGTACCGTTAAAGAAATAACTCTTTTTTGTTTCTGAAATTACCTCCAATTTGTAAATATAAACACCCATTTGAACTGGTTCTCCTTGAAATAACCCATCCCACCCTTCATCTGACTGAGTTATTTCGTGTAATTTCTCCCCCCATCTATTAAATATTTCCATTTTAAAGGAAAAGTAATTGTCAATATACGGTTGAAATGTATTATTAATTAAAGGTCCACTGTTATTGGGTGTGAATGCGTCTGGAATAAAAACACGAAGCCCGCAGGCGGTGTCTAATAAAGCAAAAGAAAAAATCACAGAATCACAACCAAATCTATTTTTGATTGTGTCTTTGTAATTACCAGGCTTAGAATATTTTTTATCTAAAAACACATATTCGTCTAAGATGCATTTCTTTACTATATTCTGCGTTACAATGGGTGGTGAAAAAACCTTTACGTAAGTACTTATAATTGAGTCGCAACCAAAATTTGTTCTCATTGTATCGGAATAAAAAGTATCCCGTACAATCTTCCTCCCCCTATGATCGAAAACAAATCCCTTGCACGAAAACAACGAATCATATCTCATCACCGGTTCAATAACAATAATGCTTTTATATAATGAGTAACAAATGTCATTAGACATATAAGTTGTGGTATCGAATGTTGATTTAGGGAAATAATCACTTTTACATCGACTGTAATTATACCAAAAACCCACAGTATCGAAAACGTGTAAGTTTAAAATAGTAAACGTGTCATTAGAAGTAAACTTATATACACCAGTTTTACTAAAACTTAATTTTGAAATTGACAGCGAATCACCCTTACAAATCGTATCATTAAGAAATTTGATGCTGGGTCTGTACATACAATCCCAATTTTTGGTGATTTTAACATCGCCATATGATAATCTATTTAGTTGATGAAATTCGCCATCAGCAGTAAAATAGTATATGTGGTGTTCACCTGCCAAAATTTCAACGACATTTTTGTCCACAAATTCGTAATTATTCAATATGCTATAACACTCCCCCGTTTCTGTAAGAAATAAAACATCGTATCCATCGTATTGTGTTGACGTGGCAATGATATTTGATATTGGGACTTTATATGCGAACGGCCCAGAATTATCTAAAACATATACACTACCGTCGTTTCTCAAGGCAATTAACTGATTTCGATTTTGTTTGATGTCAATCACATTTTCAAAAGGAGACCCCAACTGGGTAATCCTGTAATTGGTCGCCATCGGATTATCAATCTTAAATACTTTTCCATCACCGTTAAGGTAACAGATACTAGCATATCCTACAGATACTCGCTTCACATCTTTTGCTTCAGGAAATTCTTTTAATCTCAATCTTTCAGCCGTTTCATAATATGTGGCATATAAACTACCATCTTTCTTTACCAAAGCAACCTCATTTATACCCGCATCGATAAAAAACACATTATCTAGGATTGCAGTGGGATATGAATTCCTATTCCAAACGTATGCACTGTCATTATTTTTGATCACCCCGGTCATGTAACCACCAGAGTGATATTTAATCCCAGAAAGATTAAAGACCTGAATTGGAACTTGATTGATAACATCTGCAGTATATTCTTTTGAAATCAAAGGCGAATGGTTTTTGTTATATCCCCATCCATATAGCCTTTGTTCTTTACCGCAAATTGCAAACCCACCATAAGACCATGAACTAAAGTTGGATGGTTTATACCAAGATCTTGCACCAAATCCATCACCGACAATTGTATTTTGTCCCCGAAGATTAAGGATGGTAATAATTAAGAAAAATCCTTTAGCAAACCATTTTTTCATTTTACTGCTGGATAATTTTCTTGGTTGAACCATCATTATGCAATAAAAGCATAAACATCGATATTAGTTTTTTGCTTTTTTAAAATTTTATTGCTTTTGATGTTTTATAACATGGATAGTCACTAGAATCTTTATTCATAGTGTCTTGATGTTTAGCACATACTTTTTTGTCATTACAAGATGATAAGACAAATACTGTTAGCAATGTTATTATTATTAGCAATATTATTATTAATTTCTTCATTTTTTCGAATATAAATTTCAACACAAAAACACCACTTTTTTGGTGAGGTCTAATTTAATTTTACTGCTGTATTATTTTCTTGGTAGATCCATCATCATACAAGAGAATCATAATTTCGTCTTTTCTGATATGTTTGACAGGCCGACCTAGCATATCATACACACCGATTATTTTAGGTTCCTGAGTAGTCGTAGTTAGGTCTTCTGTTTTAAGAGTTACACAAGGGTCAATTGTGAGACGCCTTAGCATAATTGTATCAATATTGAAACACCAATTCATCCAATAGGACCTCAATACATATCTACCTGGTTTAGTAAACTTGTAATTAATAAATCTTGCAGCGTCCATAGAATCAAGTTTAGAATACACAATACAATTCCGATTACGTGAGGTCCATTCCCAAATAGCACTGTCTGTTCCGTGCACCCATTGACTATCTGAAATACTGTTAAGTTTTGCATCTCCCAAGTATAACTCCATCATATAAGTCCAACAGTAGTCAGTTTTAGGTACGGATTTCGTCATCTGACCAGCTATTGAGTCTTTGCATTTAGGGTCGTATGTTGAACCCAATTGGTAAGAAAATTGACATTGAGTGAAGTAACCATAAGTCAACACATCGCTATAAATTATGGTGTCACATCCTGTACATTTGTTTGTAAGTTTTAAGTTAAACCTATATTTACCTTTGCTTCTAAAATAAACATAGGGTTCAGTTCCTTGCTTCATTAAGTATGGTGATTCTTTTCCGTTACTTAGGTCGATGAGATTATAATTATACTTTACACAAGTATCCTTGAATACATCACCTTTCAGTAACCATAAATAGTAATTATTAGAACCCCTTTGGTCAATTTTGACAGAACCCCATGTGCATTTTGCATTTGCTGTTGCTAAGGAGACCAAAAGCATTAACAGCATTGTTATTTTTTTCATTATTTTTCTTAGTTACAAAAATATAGTTTTAAAAATACAATCCCATGATAAAATTTTATCATATTTCTAATTTTTTAAACAAGAAACCCAGGTTTCCCTGGGTTTCTTCAATTCAGTGCACTAATCTTTTCCCGAATAGATATAAATTAGTGTTGGATTATTTTCTTGGTCGATCCATCATCATAAAGTAGAATTGTAATTTCTTCTTCCCTAATTTCTTTGATCCTCCTACCCATCATATCATACATACCGATCAACTTTGGTTCGGGTTTGTTAAACGTTACAACTGATGATGTAGGACCACTTTTACAAACATCTAATTTTCTAAACATAAACGTGTCTTGTCTAATACACTTATTCCACCACTGAGCAATAAGTAATACACGTCCAGTATC
>JACCDJ010074699.1_pt1 | contig 14013 bp, 14 predicted proteins | sample 7444481 | NCBI WGS metagenome assembly JACCDJ01 (sample SAMN15323435, study PRJNA562643) | freshwater metagenome | isolation source: river surface water | place: USA:Blue River Watershed | collected 2017-08-15 | reverse complement strand
TTTGACCAATATCCCGAGAAGGACAGACCTAAATAATTGGGGTCAGATCAACATTAATTTGGTCAATCAGTGAGGGCTGAAGGCAAGGGGGGCTTCCTCATACTGGCGTACCAGAAATCGTTCAGCCCCCCTTGCCTTCAGCCCTCACTGATTGACCAAATTAATGTTGATCTGACCCCAATTATTTAGGTCTGTCCTTCTCGGGATATTGGTCAAAAACAGCGCCCTGAGCAAACAGCGTTTGAATATCTTCGTTTGAATAACCCAACTCAACAAGTACCTGCTTGGAGTGCTGACCAAGCCAAGGCGCAGGTAAACGGATGGTGCTTAGTGCGCCGCTAGATTTAATCGGCAAGCCTATGGTTTTCATGGGGCCAATGATGGGGTGGTCTATGTCGTGAACCATCTTGCGCGCATGAATGTGCGGATCGTTCAGAATTTGCTCATAGCCAAAAACAGGGCCACCTGGAATGCCTGCGGCATCCATTTTGTCAACCCAATATGAAGTAGAGGCCCGCATCAAAATAGCTTCAATGTCTCGCTCTAACGCATCCGCATTTTTAACGCGCAAAGCTTGCGTGATGTAGAGTGGGTTTGAAGGCCAATCGGGTTTCTCAACTACTTTTTCGCAAAACACAAGCCACAATTTTTGTGAGCCTGCACCCACTGTAACGTAGCCATCTGCACTTCGATAAGCTTGGTATGGCGCTGCACGGCGATGCCTTGTGCCCGTAGCCGTGGGTATTTCACCCGATCCAAAAAACGCGCCAAACTCCCAAGCTGTCCAGGCAAGGCCGGCTTCTAACAAAGAGGTTTCAAGGTACTGTCCTGTGCCAAAACGAAATTTACCAATCAAGGCCCCCAAAATACCAGAAAGCGCCGTGACGCCACTTGCAATGTCGTTCATGGCAATGCCCACTTTGACAGGGCGTCCACCGGGTTCGCCAGTCATCAGCATGATGCCCGACATGCCTTGGGCAATGATGTCAAAGCCGCCCTTTTTGCCATAAGGCCCGGTCTGACCAAAGCCAGACAAAGATGCATAAATAACACTTGGATTGACAGACTTCACGGTCTCGTATCCCAAGCCCATGCGCTTTACAACCCCCGGCCGAAAGTTCTCCAAGATAATGTCTGCTTTAGAAGCCAAGTCCAAGGCGATCTTCAAACCTGCAGGGTCTTTTAAATTGAGCGCAACACTTTGTTTATTCCGGTTCAGCACCGCAAAGCAATAAGACTCGCCATTCACTTGAGGCTCAAAACTTCTAGAAGAATCGCCCTTGTTGGCGTTTTCAATTTTGATCACCTCTGCACCCATGTCACCCAAGACCATGCTGCAGTAAGGCCCCGCCAGCACGTTGGTTAAATCAAGAACACGAATGCCAGACAAGGGGAGTGTCATGTGTCTGCCTATTTGCCTTTAAAAACAGGCTTGCGTTTTGCCATGAAAGCGGTTCGGCCTTCCTTAAAGTCTTCGCTGTTGAAGCATGCGGCCACCACCTTCTCGCACAAATCCATGTTGCGCTTAGCCTCGTCTTTGACAATCTCGCCCACCAGGGTTTTGATGGAAGCAACAGTCATCGGTGCATTTGAAGCAATCATTTCTGCATATTGCTGCACATATTGTTCTAGTGCATCAGCCGCAACCATGCGATTGATTAGCCCCATGCCCATGGCTTCTGAAGCAGAAAACTGTCTGGCTGTGAAAAATATTTCTTGCGCAAATGAAGGTCCCACCACATCGACCAACTTGCGCACACCCTCATACTCATACCCCAAACCCAACCTAGCTGCGGGCACAGCAAATTTGGAATTGTCACTGGCAATCCGAATGTCGCAATTCAAAGCCACGCCCACGCCGCCGCCAATGCAATAGCCTTGAATCATGGCAATGGTGGGCTTGTTGATATTTTTAAGCGCTTGCATGCCCTTGGCAGAGACTGCGTTGTAATGTGTTTCGGCTTCAGCAGAGTTGCGTTGATTTTCAAATTCAGAAATATCGGCGCCCGATACAAACGCCTTGCCACCCGCACCTTGAACCACCACCACTCGAATGTCGGGGTCTGCCGTAAATTGGTGTGCAATGTGGGCCAAGCCTTCCCACATCTCAAGCGATACCGCGTTGTGCCGCGCAGGGTTGTTAAATGTGAGCCACCCAATGTGCTTGTCTTTTCGAGCAAGCATTTTGTCTGTTGTCATACGGCGATTACATTTAACCGACAGTGCCAGCATCTGCCATCAGACAGCTGCCAGTGATGAATGAAGCCTCAGACGACGCCAACCAAAGTATGGGGTATGCAATTTCAGCGGGGTCGGCCCAGCGCTTGAGCAGATTTTGCTCGTAGCGTTGGTGGTCAATCTCAATGCCAGCTTTTCTAGCCTCTGCAGCACGTTTGATGTGAAAGGGCGTGAGTGTGGCGCCAGGGCAAATTGCATTCACACGAACTTGGTGCTGCGCTTCCTCATAGGCCAAGGTTTTGGTTAGAGAAACAATGCCAGCTTTGGTCACATCGTATTGCCCCATGCCCACCCTAGGGTGAACAGCATGCGTTGATGACACATTCACAATGTTGCCCGATTGACTTTGGCGCAAAAGAGGCAAGGCCTCTCTGGCCATGTAAACATAACTTAGCAAATTCACGGCAATGATTTGATTCCAAACTTCAGAAGTTGAGTCTGCCAGTGGCTCATAAGAGCGCATGCCCGCGTTGTTGACCAAGATGTCCAGTTGCCCCCAATGTGAAACAACACGCGAAACAACTTCTGTAGCTGAAGCTTCAATGGCAAGATTGGCAGGAATGCAAATGACCTCAGCACCAGGAATAGCATCTTGAACAGATTTGGAAACTGCATCCAACGGTGAATCGGGCAAGTCGACCAGCGCCACCTTGGCGCCATGTTCGCAAAAAAGCTTGGCAGTGGCCGCGCCAATACCGCCTGCACCCCCCGTCACAACGGCTACTTTGTTGGCAAGTCTTTTCATATGGAGGGACGCCTATCCTAAGGTGCTGATTTCTTGATGCTCAACGAAATCTGGGTTTTTACAAATTTTAAAAATTGCAACGAAGCTGTAAACGCTCATTAACAAAGCAGTGGAGGGTATGGCGACATACCAGTAAATTTTGTTAACCTGAAGATAGGGTGTGGTTTCACCAGAATTAAAGCCAAAATCTGCGCCAAAATAAACCAAGATCCAAAGCAAAAAAAGCATCGACAAATGAATGCCGATAGAAATCAAGCGCTTCAACCCCGGGCGCCAGATTTTGTCGAACGCACCCACTCTGTAAAGTGATCCTTCGCGCCAAAGCGCAGCTGTTCCAGCAAACGTCAGCCATACAAACAGCAGGTCAATGAGTTCGTCGTAGCCAGAGACGCTGATACTGGGAAAACTTCTTTGTACGATGCCAAAACCCAATAGAAAAAACAGTCCAAAGAAACATGCAATGACGGTCCATTTCAACAAATGGGCAATTGTTTTATCAAGCTGAATAAGGAACGTCATTTGATGAGACCAAAACCAAATAATTGCGGCAACCACATTGAGAAGCTAGGCACATACGTCACAAGACCCAAGACCACCACCATGGCCAGTAAGTAGGGCGCCAGTTCACTCACAATGTCGGCAATGGGCACCTTCGCAATGCCCGACACCACAAACAAGCAAAGTCCTACTGGCGGTGTGACCAATCCAATCATCATGTTGACGACCATGATCACTCCAAAATGGATGGGGTCAATGCCAATGGCGACAATCACAGGTGCAAGGATGGGGTAAGTGATGATCATGATGGCAATCGTTTCTAGAAACATGCCTAAAAACAGAAGTACCAAATTGATGATGAGCAAAATCATGATGGGATCTGCAGACAGCTTCATGAGGGCCTGCAGAATTTGATTGGGCACTTGCTGCTGAATCAGTACCCAACCAAATGGGGCAGACATTGCAATGATGAACAGCACTTGGGCTGTTTGTCTTCCAGAATCCCACACTGTGTCAACCAATGCTTGCCAGGTCAGTTCGCGATACACAAATTGGCCCAACACAAATGCATATGCGGTGGCCAAAACAGCGGCTTCAGTGGGGGTGACCACACCTGAAAAAATAGCCGCCAAAATGGCGGGTGGAAGGGCCAAAGCCGGGATGGCTTTCACGAATGTGTTCAATGCCTCACTGCCAAACTTCACGCCCTCAGAGACAGGCAAGTTTAATTTTTTGGCTTGCAGACCAATGGCAACCATCAAGCCAATGCCCATCAAAATGCCAGGCACAATGCCGGCCAAGAACAATGCGCCCACCGAGACATTGGCTAAGCTGCCATAAATTACAAACGGAATGCTAGGTGGGATGATGGGGCCAATGGTGGCCGATACAGCAGAGATGGTGGCCGAAAACTTGGCCGTGTACCCCTCTTTGATCATTGCCCGAATTTCAATGACGCCCAAGCCTGCAGCGTCCGCAACTGCAGAGCCAGACATGCCTGCAAAAATCATGCTGCCTATCACATTGACGTAGGCCAAGCCACCTCTGACTCGGCCTACCAGCAGTTTTGCAACTTCAAAAATGCGCTCGGTGGTGCCGCCCACATTCATCAAGTTGCCGGCCAAAATAAAAAACGGAATGGCCAGTAGCGGAAATGACGTGGTGGCTGCGTAAGTTCTTTGGATAAAAATCAATAGCAGGTCCGTGCCGCTTGTTGCGATCATGATGACCGCTGCGATCAGACCCAATGCGCCTGCAATTGGAAATCCTAAAAGAATTGTGATGCAGGTCGCAAAGAGGATGAAGGCAACAAGCATGGCAGAGCAGACTTGGATTAAGTTCTAGCTGCTGTGACTGCGCGTGACCAATTGGTCCAGTTTTCGTCGCCTATGCTCTTGCGTAAAACCTCGTAGGCAGGGGCCATTTTGTCGCGGAAAGGCGCGACATCGGGGCGGGTAATGGCCACGCCAGCTTTTTGCATGATTGCAATTTGCTCTTCCTCTTTTTCGCGAACTGCTTTTCTTGCTGCTTGACCTGCAACCGTTGCTTCCTCTGAAACAATTTTGCGCTGCGCTTCGTTCAGTTTTTTTTGCCAAGCACGCTGATTGGCCACCAACATGATGGAGGTGTAGATGTGTTTGGTGAGTGCAATGTGGCTTTGCACTTCAAAGAACTTGGCAGCAAAGGTGGTGCCAATGGGGTTGTCTTGGCCATCGACTGTTTTGTTGGCCAGCGCCAAGTAAACCTCTTGGAAGGCAATCGTTTGGGTATTGGCACCCAAGGCTTCAAAGGCAGACTTGATGGCCAATTCGGGTGGCACTCGCAATTTGAGGCCTCTGATGTCGTCTGGCGTGCGAATGGCTTTGCGGCTGTTGGACAGTGCGCGGAAGCCCCACTCAAAGTTGGCAATCCAGCTGAAGCCTACTGCTGAGAATTGTTGAGCCAACCAATCGCGACCGGTGACATCGAGGGCTTTGTGAGCGTGCTCGTAGCTGTCGAACTGATAGGGGATATTGATAACGCCTAGGGGCTTAGAAATTGACTCGATGTTAGATGGGTTCATCAAAATCATGTCGATGGCGCCAAGCCTGGTTTGTTGGGCCGTCTCGACGGGTGAGCCCAGTGTGTTGTTGGGGAAAATTGTAATTTTGACTTCGCCATTGGTGCGGTCGCTGATGCGCTTCACCATCTTTTCAGCTTCAATGTGCACTGGGTGCGATGGGTCGGCAGGATGCGTGAGTTTCAGTTCTACGGCTGCTTTTGAAGGTATCCAAAATGAGCCAATGGAAGCTGCAGCCCCTGCTTGCAAAACACTGCGCCTGTTGATGGAAGAGGTTTTTTGGGTTGAGTTGGTCATGTCTGTCTCCTTTTTAAATAATTCTTGCATACAAGATTTTGATCGTCAAGTGCTCTTTGAACTGGCACTCTTTTTCTTTTTTGTAGGTTTCGATTGGTCTCGAATTGACTTCACAACAATAGAGAGACCATTTTGAACATGCGACTTCATGGCCTTTGCAGCGCCCGCGCTATCGTGCTGTTTGATGCGTTCCAGAATAGCGCCGTGTTCAACCATGGCCTTGTCCCAACGTTCGGGCCACAAGTTGGATGCGTATCGCGCACGATCAATTCGCAGTGCCAATAAATCCCAAACCCATAGCAATACGGGGTTGCCCGAGTATTCCAAAATTAAACGGTGAAATGCTTTGTTGGCTTTGAAATAATCTGGCAACTGATCTTGAGCACGGTGCTTTAACATCGTGTAGTGAAGAATGCCCAATTCGGCAGTTTCTTCCTCTGTAATACGGGCCGCAGCCAATTCGCCTGCAAGTGCTTCAATGGCCGCGACGACATCGATCAAAGCAGCGGTTTCTTCTGCATCCAGTCGCGTGACAGTGGGTGAGCGATTGGGGTTTATATCTAGTAAACCTTCTTGCGCCAATGTTTTGATGGCTTCGCGCACAGGGGTTCTAGAAACATTAAGCTGCTCACACAATTCGCGCTCATTTAGTTTTTCACCTGGACCAATGGCGCCGGCAATGATCAGTTTTCGCAAAGTTTGCACGGTGGTGGCATGCATGTCCCCTTTGCGCAAAGTGGCGCTCTTTTTTGTATCAGCCGACAGGCTGTCTAGCGGGGTAGGGGTAATGGATTTATTTTTTGTCATGACTGGGTTTAGTTTGACAGACTTTATTCTTGTATGCAAGAATAAAGCATGAACATTGAGTCTATCTTCCATCAATTTTCTACGTCCCACTCTGGTGAGTCTGGCGTGGGACTCGTCGGTGCTGGTGAATTTGGGGCCACCTTTGTGTCTCAAATTCATCGCATGAAGGGTGTCAAGGTTGTTGCCATCTGCGATCAACAACCCGAAAAAGCATTCCAAGTGGCGGTTCAGTCTGGCATCGACAAAGCAAACATCTTTGTGGCCCAAGACCTTGAGTCCGCAAAAAACGCCATCTCTCAAAACCAGTGTGTTGTCCTTCAACGTGCAGACTGGCTAGCGCAACTGCCTTTGCAGGCCGTTCTAGAAGCCACCGGCGATCCCGAAAGTGCAGCGGCTACAGCACTCGCGTGCATCCAGTCTGGCAAGCATGTGGTCATGGCCACCAAAGAGGCTGAGATTGTGGTGGGTGCCGAATTGGCCAGGCTAGCCAAGCAACACAATGTGGTGGTCTCCCCGGTGGATGGCGATCAGCCTAGTTTGCTAATTGGCCTCATTGAATGGGCCCGTCTTTTAGGCTTGCCAGTCATTGCTGCAGGCAAATCTAGCGAATCAGATTTTGTATGGACACCAACCACCAACGAGGTAAAGGCTTGGGGCCAAACCGTGGTCTCAAAAGAAGTAGGGCAAAACTTTATTCCTATCAACGATCATTCATGGGGTGATGTTTTAGCCAACAGGGCAAGCGTTCCTTTTGAGCTAACCACAGTGCCAGACCTTTGCGAAATGGGCATTGTGGCCAACCACACCGGTTTGCTACCCGATTGTGCAAGCCTGCACGCGCCAATGGCCAGAACTGTTGAATTGCCCAGCATTTTTAGGCCCAAGGAAGAAGGCGGCATTCTGACTGGCAAAGGCCGCGTCGACATGTTCAACTGCTTACGCAGACCCGATGAACTTAGCTTTGCAGGCGGCGTATTTGTGGTGATAGAGGCGCCCGATTTAGAAACAGGAAAGCTCTTTGCGGCTAAAGGCATTCCAACATGCCCTAACGGCAAATACGTCTTAATTCACAACCCCGTGCATTTGCTGGGGGCCGAGGCGGCCATGTCTATTCTCTCGGCTGTCAAACTGGGCACCTCCTGTGGTGGTCGAGATGTACGCCCAGTAGTAGATCTCATTGCCATTGCGCAGCGTCAAATTGAAGTGGGTGAATTGTTTGAGATTGGAACAAGGCATGTCATTTCAGGCCTGGGTCACCAACTCATTGGCGCCAAGCCCATGTCTCACGACAATCCATTGCCCTATTATTTGTGCGCTGGTGCAAAAGTAATTCGTCCCATTCCAAAAGGAAAAATTGTCAGTAGCGGTGATGTTGAAATAGGTTCCAACAGCGTCCTGTACCAACTTAGACAATCTCAAGATCAACACTTCTTCCCTCACTGATCTCAATGATCTCACCGATATGACGCAAGTAAATCCCGAGAAAAAAAAGCTGCAATTCATAGATGCGCACCATCATTTTTGGGATTTAGAAAAGAATTACTACCCGTGGCTAAAAGACCATGAAGAACCCAACTTCTTCTTGGGCAATTACGATGCCATCAAGCGCAATTATTTATACAAAGACTATTTGCAAGACAGCCAAGACTTTGAAGTGCTGGCCACCGTGCATTGCGAGGCCGAATGGGACCGCAACGATCAAGTAGGCGAAACCAAGTGGCTTTCAGACATCAACGCGCAAACCGGTTTGCCTACAGCCATTGTGGCGCACGCGTGGTTTGACACAGACAACGCCGCAGAGGTGCTGGCAAAGCAAGCCGCTTTTCCTTTGGTCAAGGGCATTCGGTCCAAGCCCAAGACCACCCTACGGCCCGATCTTTTGACAAACAACTTGTCTGGTGGCATGCAAGACAAGAGATGGCTAGAAGGGTATGCGCGATTAGAAAAGTACGGCCTAAGCTGGGATTTAAGGGTGCCGTACTGGCACCTTTATGAAGCCGCAGAAGTGGCAAGGCAGTTTCCCAATACGCCCATTGTTTTAAACCACACCGGATTTCCATGGGACCGAAGCGCAGAGGGTATCAGCGCTTGGCGTAAAGCCATGGAGGCGCTGGCCAAGCACCACCATGTGCACCTCAAGGTTTCTGAGTTCGGCTTAAAAGACCAGGCTTGGGACTATGCCTCCAACAAAGAAATTGTGCTGCAAGCCATTGGCATTTTTGGCATTGAGCGCTGCATGTTTGCGTCTAACTTCCCTGTGGCTGGGTTAAGGGTTGATTTTGCAACCTTGTTAAATTCTGTTGCCAGCATGGTTTCAGGATTTACTGAAAAGCAGCAGCATGATTTTTTTGTGGGGAATGCTGCGCGGTTTTATCGATTGGGTATTTGAAAACGGATGCGCATGTTGAAGCATGCCAAAACAATGTTCATCTGACCCCAATTAATGCCCCCAATTAATTTGACCAAACCCAAGAATTCACACTTTTGCTTTTTGCTTCAAAGGCTTCGATGGCGGGCAAGCTTTTTAGGGTGAGGGCAATGGGGTCTAGGCCTTCTAGCAGGCTGATGCGTCTTAAGGGGTCAACCTGAAAATCGTAATCTTGATGCCAAGGGGTCTTTAGTTTTTGATGAATTAAATCGACTGTTAGGGAAATTTGACTGGCGTCATTCTGCTTGGCATTGGACAAGAGTTGCTTCTGCAAATTGGCAATGTCTTCGTGGGGCAATTGAATGGGCAGCACGCCATTTTGAAAGCAGTTGCCAAAAAATATTTCACCAAACGAGGGTGCAATGACGCACCTGATGCCCATGCCTGCAATGGCCCACACCGCCATTTCTCTGGAGCTGCCACAGCCAAAATTTTCCGAGGCAATCAAAATGCCAGCGTTTACAAATGGCGCTTGGTTCAATATAAATTCAGGATTGTCAGTGCCGTCTGGCATAAAGCGCTCGGATTCAAAAGCCCACAAACCCATGTCTTTGCGTGCAACGCGCGCGCAGCGTTCAATGCGAATAATTCTGTCGGTGTCCACATTGGCGTGAACAAATGGCGCCGCAATGGCCGTGATGACTTCAAATTTTTCCATTTTAGAAATTCCGATGGTCAACAATTTCACCTGCCAAAGCGGCAGCAGCGGCCATTTCGGGACTGGCTAAATGTGTACGAGCGCCAGGGCCTTGTCTGCCCGTGAAGTTGCGGTTGGAAGTTGACACACATCGCTCACCCGGTGCAACCAATTCGCCATTGGCGCCCACGCACAGTGCGCATCCTGGCTCTCGCCATTCAAACCCTGCCGTTTTAAATATTTGATCTAAACCTTCAGCCTCTGCTTGCTGCTTGACTTGCATAGAGCCAGGCACAACCCAAGCGTTGACATGCGTAGCCACCTTGCGACCTTTTATGACTGCAGCGGCCAGCCTCAGATCTGTCAGTCTTGAGTTGGTACACGAGCCAATGAAAACACGTTGAATAGGCGTTCCAACTATTTTCTCGCCCTGCTGAAGCCCCATGTACTCGAGGGCGTCTTCCCAAGCTTTTTTCTGAACGCTTGAGGTGGCTTGGTCAAGTCGTGGAATATTTTGATTGACAGCGATAACCTGATCGGGACTTGTTCCCCACGTAATGTGAGGTGAAAGCTTAGCGCAATCAATGACAACAGACTTGTCAAAAACAGCCCCTGCGTCGCTTGCCAACGTTGACCAGTATTGCGTTGCGGCCAGCCATTCATCTCCTTTAGGCGAGAAGGGCCGGTCTTTAAGCCAGTCGATGGTGGTTTGATCTGGGGCAATCATGCCCACTTTGGCGCCACATTCAATAGACAAGTTGCACAAGGTGAACCGAGCTTCCATGCTCAAAGCTTCAATGGCTGACCCGCAGTACTCAATGGCATAGCCTGTACCGCCCGAAGCACTGATTTGTCCAATTAGCGCCAAGATCATGTCTTTGGCGTTTACGCCTGCAGGTGTTGTGCCCGCAAACTCAACACGCATGGTTTTGGGCTTTTTCTGCTGCAGTGTTTGGGTGGCCAACACATGCTGAACTTCTGTGGTGCCAATGCCAAATGCAATGGCGCCCATTGCGCCATGCGTGCAGGTATGGCTGTCTCCGCAAACGATGGTGGTACCGGGCAATGAAATGCCTTGCTCAGGGCCAATCACATGAATAATGCCTTGCGAATTTTGGCCCACATCAAATAAATGAATGCCGGTTGCGTTGGTTTGTTGCCTCAGCAGGGCAATGGTGTCATCTGCCCATGGTGCCATGCCGCCAGTTCTACCTGGCGCTGTTTCTACCACATGGTCTGGTGTTGCAAAGGTCAATTGAGGCTGTCTTACTTTAAGCCCGCGTTGCCGAATTTGAAAAATAGCATCCCCGCCGCCCAGGTCATGCATGAGGTGGCGATCGACGTACAGGAGGTCAACGCCAGGCGCTAAATTTGACACCACATGTTGGGACCAAACTTTCTCAAAAAGAGTGCGCGCCGTCATGTTGTTTCAACGTACTTTTTCTCGAATTCCCACACATCAGGAAACCCAACCAATTCATGCAACTCTTTCATGTCAATCATGGGCACAGGACTGCCCGCCGTGGTGCCGTGATCTGCCAAATACCGCAGTGCATTTTTGGTGGCTGCTGCAGCAACTGCCATGACAGCGCCAGGCCAAATGGCTAAAGCAAATCCGAGTTCCTTCAGTTGCTTTGCCGACAGCTCGGGTGATCTGCCAGTAGGAACCATGTTGGCAATAAGCCAAGCACCGGTGCCTTGCAATTCTTCGCCAATTCGTTTGAATTCATCAATCGATTCTGGGGACTCCACAAAAATAATATCGGCGCCGGCCTTGGCAAACAATTTGCCCCGTTGAATTGCTTCGCTTAAACCCATGCCTGTTCTGGCATCCGTTCTGGCAATGATCAAAGTGTCAGAGCTTCTTCGGGCCGCTACCGCAACGTCAATTCGCTTGACTGCATCTGCTTGAGAAACAACTCTTCGGTTGGGGGTGTGTCCGCATTTCTTGGGCGATTCTTGGTCCTCAAGTTGAATGGCTTGCACGCCAGCCTCTTCATAGCCTCTAACCGTATGCCTGATGTTGATCAGGCCACCAAAGCCAGTATCGGCATCTGCAATGAGGGGGCTGCTAATGCCGTGGGCAATGGTTCGGGCGCGCCCCTGCATGTCGGTATAACCGGCTAAGCCAGCATCGGGCAAGCCTAGGTGCGAGGCAGAAACGCCGTAACCAGTCATGTACAAGGCATGAAAGCCCATTTGATCGGCCACCTTGGCACTGATCATTTCATAAATGCCAGGGGCAACAATGAAGTCACCTTTTTGCAGTTTTTGTTTAAGGGTACCGCGGGGGCTTGGCATGGTTAATTCTTGTGTCATGGGTAATCCTTTTACTCTGCTACGGCGCCGGAGTCTTTGACTGCTTTGCCCCATTTGGGCACATCAGTGACCAACAATTGACTGTAGGCTGCGGGGGTAGATGCAACCACATCTAAGCCCAACTTGGCCAAACGTTCCTTCACATCGGGAGATTGCAAAGAAGCCGCAATTTCTGCGTTGAGCTTGTTCACAATGGGGGCGGGTATGCCAGCTGGGCCCAAGATGGCAATCCAGTTTTCTGCTTCAAATGGAATGCCAGACTCAATGAAGGTGGGCACATCTGGAAGGGCAGGCGATCGTTTTGTGGCAGCCAATCCAATGGCTTTGGCCTTGCCAGATTGAATGTGCGCCATGGACGTGTTAACGCTGACACTGGTCATTTGAACATCACCCGCCAATAAAGCCTGCATGGCTGGTGCCCCACCTTTGTAGGGAATGTGCACCATGTCTAAACCGCCAGCGGCCGATCTAAACAACTCCAATGCCAGGTGTGAGCCATTGCCCGTGCCTGCAGAAGAAAATGTGAATTTGCCAGGTTGGCTTTTTACCAAGGCTACGAATTCTTTAGGTGTTTTGGCCTGCACTGAAGGGTGAATCAAAATAACGGCAGGAAACGTGGCCGCCAAAGTGATGGGGCTAAAGTCTTTGAACACATCGTATTGAAGCTTGGGGCCATAAAGCGTTGGCGCAATCGATTGTGTGCCGTTGTCTGCAACGACCAATGTGTAACCATCGGGTGCAGATTTGGCCGTGAATGCAACCGCAATGGTTCCGCCGGCACCCACCTTGTTTTCAACGACAACTTGTTGACCAATTCGTTCACTTAACTTTTGGGCCAGTATGCGTCCAAAGGCATCGGAATTGCCGCCAGCGGCGTGCGGAATGATGAGCTTGATGGGTTTTGTGGGGAAGTTCTGGGCCAGTGTTTGTCCAGAAAATGAAAGCAGGGTGGTGAAGGTGAGCAGTGCCAGTGAACCTAAAGTTGTGCGACGCAGTTTTGAATTCATGCTGTTTCCTTTGATGTGTCAACCAAAAATTTATCTTATCGATAAATCTGAAATGGTGGACTAGGGTTTCACAGGAGAAATGCTTACAAGTTCCTTCTTGATTGTTACAAGGTTGATTAACTTTTGCGTTAGGGCGTGAATGCTGTTGGTGAAAACAATGTTGATCTGACCCCAATAATTTAAAGCCATCGATCAAGCACGGCTGAAACATATTCTTTCGGCAGTCTATGTCCAGCGCCTTCAACGACCGTCACTTGCATATTGATTAAAGATGCAAACGCAGTGACGTTCTCGGGAATGCTTTGCCAGTCTTCTGAGCCCACATGAATCTCGCAGTTAGCTGGAATAGGGAACAAACCCTTGCTGGCTAATTCATAAAGGCGCTTAGCGTAGGGAGGAATAAATCCCATGCGAATTTGTTCGCTTGAAAACTCGCCCACGATGGGGGATAGCAGCAAAAGCTTTCCTGGATAGGGTTTGCTCAAGCTCAGGGCCTGCAATAGAAGATAGCCACCATAAGAGTTGGCAACAACTCGAGCTTCCTCATGCCAGAAGTTAACTTTTAAGTCTTGTGCAACGGTTTCTACCTGCACATTGAAGTCTAGCTTTTTGAAATCACCAACAGTCTCTCGCCCCACCACATCAAAACCCCGCTTGCCAAGAGCCTGTCCCAAGCCGTTAGAAATGCGCCCGCCATGGCCAGGCAAAAAGTAAATGTAGGACGTCATGTCTATTAATAAATCTATCAAATTATGCAAAATTTGGAATCATTGCAACAGCTTTGCATCTCCGTTTCAATAGCAGTTTGTAGAAAGAACTTGGAAATGAACAAGCCTGTTTTCTTGCTGAGATATTGTTCGCGGTAAAAGTTTGTTTACTTTTGTCGCGAATTTGATAGGATATACAATAATTTTTGTATATCAATCACGGAGGGGCTCATGCAAGTTGCAAAATGGGGAAACAGCTTGGCAGTTAGGT
>JACCDJ011477726.1_pt1 | contig 14017 bp, 12 predicted proteins | sample 7444481 | NCBI WGS metagenome assembly JACCDJ01 (sample SAMN15323435, study PRJNA562643) | freshwater metagenome | isolation source: river surface water | place: USA:Blue River Watershed | collected 2017-08-15 | reverse complement strand
GATGTGTTCGATGAAGTGCCGCTCAATAAATATGCCTGGCAAAACAATATGAACCACGTGTTTGTCGAGAATGGGTTTGCAATTCATATGTATTATAATTGGGAGCCAAATTTCATAGAACACGAACGCCATTTTTGTAAAATGTTTTTCGAAGAAAACAAATAAATAAAACCATACAATAATATACATAATCACGAAAATATGAATATTATTATTCCAATTGGTGGAAAAGGCGAGAGGTTTAAGCCCACCTACTCTATGCCAAAACCTCTCATCCCTGTTCTCAATAAACCCCTCTTATTCCATATTATAGATAATCTCGACATCTCTCCCGAAGATAAGGTCTTTATTATTTATTATATCAATCTCGAGACCCACGGGTTTACCACGCGCATTCAAGAGACATACCCGAATATACAGTGTATTCCGGTCTATCATCAGACTGCCGGTGCGGCCGAGACCATCTATTGTGGTCTCCAACAAATCAGCAAACTATCGCCTCATACAACGTGTGTATTGTTGGATTGCGATACTTTTTACACGGCAAATATACTCGGCGCTGTCCGCGCCTCGCCCAATAAAAATATGGTATTCTATGTCCCCAGGCCTCCTGATACCCCGCCTATTTATTCATATATTCAACTGAACGAACATAATGTGATCACTTGTATTCGTGAAAAACAAAAGGTCTCGAATAATGCAAATACAGGCTGCTATGTGTTTGCTGATATTGAGGGTCTCATTAATGGTTGTAAACATATAATGGATAATAGTATAACCTTTAATGGTGAGCCATACACATCGTGTGTTATTGACCACCTCATTCGAGACCATCATACAGAATTCGCGGGCCACCAACTCACTGATACCCAGGTATATTCACTCGGCACACCCCGCGAACTCGAGACCTATTTACGCGAAACCGCGATCTTCTTGTTTGATATGGACGGCACTATTATAAACACTGATAAAATCTATTTCAAGGTCTGGACTCAAATTCTCAAAGATTTCAATGTTGAACTAGACCACGATATATTCATAAAATATATACAAGGTCATAATGATGTCACTGTGTTGAAATATTTTATTGGAGATGTTGAGACCGATGAAGAAATCATTTCTACTATATCGACCATTAAAGACCATCTGTTTATGGAATATATCAATGAAATAGAATATATTCCTGGTATTCTCGAGTTTATGGAGACACTGAAATCCCGCGGCCACCATATTAGTATAGTGACAAATGCTAACCGCATAACTGCACAACATATTATTGATAAATGTGGATTTTCCCCCTATATAGACCATCTGGTTATTGGCAATGAATGTGCCCGTCCAAAACCATATGCGGACCCATATATTAAAGCTATCCAATTATATGGAGAACCAACTGAGACTAAGGTCTACGTGTTCGAAGACTCGATGTCCGGACTATTAAGTGCCCGACAATGTGAGACCCATTGTATTATCGGGGTCTCCAGTGCATATGACGACGAGACCTTGAAAAACAATGGTGCGAATATTGTTATCGATAATTATATCGGGTCTCAACAACTTTTAGACCAATTATTAAAATATACAGCTAATCATATGGAGACAATAAAAAGACATATTAAGAATTCATTGCCATACAATGATATTATTAGCGTGGATATTAATGAGACCAAATTAAAAGGAGGATTTATTTCGGATGTTATTGAGGTCTCAATTAAATGCCAATCCACCACCCATCATTGTGTATGTAAACTAGTCAATACTAATGAGACCAATTTATCTATTATGGCGGAAAAACTGGGTCTCTATCAACGCGAGAATTATTTCTATGATGCTCTCTCGCGCTATGTAAATGTTGCGTTTCCGAAGTTCTATGGTCTCGTCCGAAACGATGAAATGGAGACCATCGGTATTTTGTTAGAAAATATGAATAAAGACCCGTGTATGCAACTGAACCTGGATTTGAATAAAGAGGATATTGGGGTCTCACTAGGTGTGATTGAAGAACTCGCAAAGATGCACGCCAAATTCTGGAATAAACCACTGAAGACCGCATTTTCGGGACTAAAAACCCACGATGACCCTCTATTTAAACCTGTCTGGAAAGATTTCATTGATGAAAAATGGCCTATTTTCAAACAGGTCTGGGGTAAAGTTCTATCGACCAGCCAAATGGAGTTTATGGAAAATGTGAAAACCCGATTTCAGGACATCCAAGACGCGCTTTCACAGGACAATCTGACCCTTATTCACGGGGATGTCAAATCCCCAAATATATTCTATGATGTAGCCGATGATTATCGCCCGTGTTTCCTGGATTGGCAATATATAGCTATTGGTAAGGGGTGTCAAGATGTGATATTCTTTTTAATAGAGAGTTTCACAGTGGAAAAAATAGGTCTCTATTACCCGATTTTCAAGAATTATTATTATGCAATGTTGTTGAAATACGGGGTTGAGAATTATTCTTTTGAGACCTATGAAAAAGATATGAAAAACAGTGCGCTTTATTTCCCCTATTTTGTGGCTATTTGGTTCGGAACAGTTCCAGAAGACGATTTAATAGACAAGAATTTTCCGTTTTTCTTTATCAAGAAATTAACCAGTTTTTATGCTATATCACAGGCGTAATAATGTGCGCTTGTTGCTACTATAATATTATCTATTTATAATATATATTTTATATATTATAATGAGTGAACCAATAGATGAAAATACACAGAAACTTGTGAGCAATATTGAGACCATTGGTGGTTTCGATATATTACATATTGATATACCGCCATCCACTGATTTATATGTGAAAAATAGTGCACAATTAGTGGTAGATAATAAGCTTGAAATAGAGGTATCATATGGTGTCAATACAAGCGGGTTTTTATCGGGTATGATACAGGGCGTATCTAGTGGTAGTGGATTTATGAATAAAATAATGAATAAGACTGATGAGACCCATCAGGTCTCATTTAGTGGTATAATGCCAGGTAAAATAACCGAGATTGTATTGAAAAAAGATGAGACCTATGTATTAACATCCCAGGTATTTTTGGCCTGTACATCGAATATATCTATGAGCACAAAAGTGAATTTTAATATACTGCAATCATTAGTGAACCAGAAATTGTTTTATACTATTGTACAGATTGATACTGCTAGTGAAACAGATGAAGGAAAAATATGGATTACTGGAATGGGCGGAACATATACGAAGGATTTATCGCTATCGACAGATTTCAAAATACACGCGGGGCTATTTATGGCAGGACCCTATAGTGTAATAGAGAAAATGGAGTTGAGTAAACCAGGGAGTTATGGTTCACTTTTTTTGACACAGGGATTTATGTTTGATTTTTCGAAATGTGATAAACAAGGTCTCGTTTATTTACAAACAATGAATGAATTAGAGTTTATTAATATGATGTATAACAGGTTGGAGTATAAGCAAGACCAGTTCACTATAGGTAATATGATTATGGGCGATGGCGAGGGCGAGGGTGAGGTCACAGATGAGGTCATTCCCGAGGATAATGCAGAGGTCACCGATGAGGCCGCACCCGATGCTGATGCTAAGATCGCAACTGAGGTCGCAACTGAGGTCGTAGATAAGGTCACACCAGAGATAGCACCAGAGGTCGCAGATGAGGTAGCGCCAGAGGTCGCAGATGATATCGGATTAGATATGGATATGATGGAAGGTGGATATTACCAGAGACCTAATAAACATAAGTTCACAAAAAATAAAAAACTAATTACAAAGAAACATATCACCAGAAAACACACTACCACAATGTAGGACCTTTCTTTGGTGGCGGAGTATCTAGTGCTTTAACTACAAACTTGTAGGTTCCGTATAATAATGCGCCGTATAGTAAATACTTTATAAATGGTGGTGGTAGTGGGTCTTGATTAGTTAGAATAATAGGTCTCAAAGAGGTAGATGAGAAGTTTCGTTTTATTTGTGTTGAGACCTTTTGTTTTGGATGAGGATGAGGAGTTTGTTTATTTATATTAGCTAGTTTTTTTAGAACATATTGAGTTCTGTTGTATAGTCTGCGAGGATGTAAAATATTCATTATATATGTTTATAAATTTATAAACATATACATATATAGTTTGTAAAATCAATTTTATTACAGGGTCTATTACAGGGTCTCCATTACTTTTTCAAAGCCTTGAAATCCTTATAACTCATCACCTGTTTTTGGACCGCCTGTTCCGACACAAAAATATAATCAAAATTAGTTGGTTTATCCGAGACCAACACGTGTTTCTTTCTCTCTATTTTCAACATACTATCCCCCATCTTCCCTCCATAAATAAACAAATTCGTTGAATGTGTTTTCAATGTCTTGGTCTCAGTTTTTTCCGTCTTTTCTTCATTTTTGGTCTCCTCTTCTTTTGGGGTCTCCAATTTATAATTCTTCAGTTTTGCAAATGGCCCATCTTTATTCTTCATCTTATCCTTCACAGCAGTAACCGTCGCATTTTTCTCTTCTTTTTTCTTCACCTCATTTTTCTCAAATTCCTTCTGAACATCAATTAATTTGGAAGGTCCCTCAGGATAAATAGAACTATCCATAAACAAATCAGCACAACAATAAGTCTTCACATATTTCATTGCAACCGCATTCAGCACATTATAATTAATCGATTGTGTATCACTATAATAAGTAAACCCTTTCTTGAATGCATCGTATGTCATCATAATGAGACCTCTTGGAGTGCTTTCAATGATCATTTTACCCTTCCATTTCTCCTCTAAGAAATTCTTGGGTTCTTCCATTAGTTCATTATATAATTCAATATCATAGAAAATAGGGTCTGTATTTGCATTTATGAATTCAGGGTCTCGAGACATAAAAAATAAAAAGGCATATTTATTTTTATTTATATAGATATCAGTAGGTGTAAGTGGTTTCTCTGGTGGTGGTAGTTGAGGTAGTGGAAATAGGCGTCTATACCACTGTATGCAGACCATATATAAAAAGTAAAAAATATAGTAGATATTTTGAGTGGTTCGGCCAATAATAGATGTTTTATAGTGGGCTTCCATATGTATTATAGATGTTATTGTATGTTATAGATGTATAATAAGGTCTCACTTTTATATGGATTTTTTATAATGAAATAAAAGGTCTCAAAATAAAGAATTCGAGACCCTAGAAATAGGATTATAATAAGTGTTTATTATGGGCCAGGAATAGGGGTGGCGGGCGTAATCCTCGTCGCTTCGCTCCTCGGCGTGCGAACGCAGTGAGCACACTCATACCCAGGTTCTCACTATAGGTTCTCACTATAACATACAGAATGCATTCTATTTTACACCTTTGCGCATTTAAGATGCGCAAAGAAGTCACCTTGTTCTCACTCAATTATCCGCCCAGAATGGGCGGATTGAATGAGAAAAGGTGTATAAGGTCTCACAAAATATAAATTGAGACCTTATAATTCTATATATTTATAGTGGAGTTTTTGGGTATATATTTTCCATTTTCTAAAAATAAGTATTTCAATTTTCAAAATTGTTGAGTTTTTGATATTTTTTTTCAGAGTCTCAACATCCAAAAAAAAATTAGGTAAAAATAAGAAAAAAACATTTACGGAAAATGTGAAAAACAAATATTAGCCATAGGAATTTCATAGTGTGATTTCATAGTGGGAAATACCATATAATGAAAGAGTGATAAAAACCTCTATTATTTGGTTCTATTTCTAAGGTCTCGATTTCTTTATTTCGAGACCCTATATTCTATTCTATTTTCATAGAATGCAAAGTCAGATATACAATATATAGTGGTCTATTTGGGCCAGGAATAGGGGAGGTGGGTATGATCCTCGTCGCTTCGCTCCTCGGCGTGCGAACGCAGTGAGCACCCTCTTACTGGTTGCATGATAATGGTTTGTGATAGATGAATACCTGCATATATGGTGCGATAAATATTATATATTATTGTAAAATATAATATTTAAGTTGCTATTTGAGTTGGGAGGTCTATGCACGTTTTCTTCGGGTTTTATTCGCCTTTTTATTCGCCTTTTTCGAGACCTTTTTCGCCTTTCGGCTCTTACCACCAATATAGTGTTGCTTCTGTTTATTCTCCATTATTACCGATGGATAATAGCACAAACCAGACCTTCTAATATCTATACCAAAATTAGACATTATATAATTCTTTATTTTATCATCCTTATCAATAACATTTGTTGTAGGATCAACCCCGTCATCCATCAATATTTTCACGAGACCATCGGCCTCCATCTTCTTGAAAAAATCCATCATAATATCTAGAGGTTGACTAATAATATAATCCGGATTGAAACGGTCAATACAATATTTGTGCATATCAATAGCATTTATTTTTCCCTTCTCACCAGTAATTGCCTGATATAATAGTGTGCTAGCAGTGCGCATAATAAATATATGCTCGGATATAATGGTCTCCTTTGTTATTTTACGCTTTTTTGCAGCAAAATTAAAGACAATATCCTGAGTATCAGGTTCATATTTTTTTGACAACTTATTCACTAATATAGTCATCATTTGTGTGTGGTTTTTATAATAGACAAAATAGCGCTCAACATTAACCCCATTATCAGTATCATTTTTAGGTATATTTTTAAGACAATCCAACAACAACATATAGGTTGAATTATAGAGTTCGTAATATTTACTTTCATTCTTCAATAACCACTCATATTGCGAAAATGTATCAGGGTCTTTCTCATATTCCATATAACCAATAAAGTATTTTAATATAGCCATTTTTATTTGCTCGCTAGAAAATCCTTTTATGCTAGGGTGCACAAATCTGGCACGAAAATTTTTATAATTGATAGTGTTAAACAATGCAGACACCTCTAATATTTTTATTTCTATTAATCCAAAAATAATCTTCAATATAGCCTGCAACATATAAGGATGTTTTGCATTTTTATTTTCATTCAATATATAAGAAACACAGGATAATTTAAAGGTCTCCATATTTTCAAATGATATAGTAGAAAAATCGTGTATATATAAATCATAACTCTCATATGTGTCATCATTATATTTGGCATCATATTTTTCTAGGGTCTCATATAAATCATCGTAAACATCCAATCTTTTTGTAGTCTCCCATAAGTCTTTGTTATTAATAATTATTTCCTCTATATTTCCTTCGGGCGCACCATATAACTCATCAAACTTATAGAATAAGCTCAATATTTTTGTAAGCTCGCGTATTTTTTTGGCTAAGTATAGTTCATTATCTACTAATCCACTTTTTACTTTCATCACTGCAATCTCGTATTCTGTTCTATTCGTATTTTCACCTTTCAGCATTATCGCCCTGAAACCATCCCACTTAGAGGCCTGTTTCTGAGTAGGCGGGATAGCCAATTCTTGTGTTGGTGTTGGTGGCGGAGGTGGAGAAACAACTATATCCGCCATTTTCTTTGCTAATATTATATAATATAACAATATAATATTATCAGTATAATCTATATAAAATACTATCAATGTTCAATAATCTCATTTTCACATCAAATAAAGATATAAAGTCCTCTGTTGCAAAACACAAATTCAATATGGATGAATTCAATGCTATATTGGGCCCCATATTTATCGGTAACAAAGACGCAGCCAAACAATACAGCCAATATTTCAGCACTATCGTTAATTGCACTCCCAGCCTCCCATTTGCAGAACACGTCCGCACACATAAAATTCGCATTCCAATAGATGACGACCCACGCCTTGCTAATCAAATGTATGATATTATTCAGAAAACACAAGTCCTAGACACAATCCATCATTGCTATAAAAACAATAAAAAAGTATTAGTCCATTGTCACGCAGGGATGCAACGGTCGTGTTGTATTGTCGCCTGCTATTTAATTAAATACCACGATTTTACACCACAACAAGCCATTGCATTCATTCGAACCCGGCGCGCAATCGCATTTCTTCCAGAGGCAAATTTCAATGAAACACTCATAATGGTGTATAATGATGCACGAATAGGCAAACATCTTAGTGTGTAATCCCCGCGCCAGATAACTGTGCGCGCCTGCATTCGAATAAATCGGTCATCTCTTTCTCAATCACCGGCACCTGAATGCGGTCATAATTTTTATATGGATTATCTGGATGCAAACAAACTAAATATAATCCCGTCACTTTTTTTCCGTATTTGTCTTCCAATATTTTCTTATAAGTATTTAATTGCAATGTATAATGCCAGAAATTAGTGTCCGGTAAATGACTAATGCACGGCGTCAGCGCGCCTTTACCGAACCCGTTTTCGTGACTTATACACTGACATCGTTTCCAATCATAGATTTGTATAGTCCCATCGGGGTTTTCAAACACCATATCAATAGACCCCGATAACTTGTATTCTTCATAATAAACCATCCATTCAGTTCGGTATGGTTTCAGTTCAGGATAATCCTTTACAAAATTCTGGAAATAACTGTATTCCACACTGGTATTATCGACATCCATCCCATTCCAATAGCATTCAATGTCATAGTGCATTTTTGTACCGGAGCCACTGGATGCATCGCGCTTTTTATCCCACATAGCCTTAATTTCTTCGCGGGTCATCCCGTAGTATTTATATGTCGGGTCTTTCATATTTTTACCGGCCATCATCTTATCGATAACAGCATCGGCATCAAAATGTTCAAAATGCCCGTGGTTCCAAGTAGTAACAGAGGTGTATGTTCCGCGTTCGCCACATACAGTGTAAATATGGGGGCCTTCTTCAAATGAAATAAAGGCATCGCGAGGATGGGCATTCTTGGTAGCAAGATAAGTAGGGGCAGGTTGAGTAGTAAAATCAGTCATTGTTTGTTTGGTTATTAATTAGTTTATTGGTTGTTGTTTATATTTATACGATAATAAATATAAAGTAGGATAATATCAATTTTATACAAAAAACATAAATAGAGAGCTACATTATTGTATATAACCCCATATACACACAATGAAAATAATCGACTGTTTTATTTTTTATAATGAGATAGACCTACTAAAATACCGGTTAGAAATACTCTATCCAGTAGTAGACTATTTTGTATTAGTAGAAGCAACCCGCACACATTCTGGAAAATCTAAGCCACTATACTACCAAGAAAATAAAGACCTATTCAAACAATATCAAGACAAAATCATCTATGTATGCGATGACAAACTAGAAGAAACCCCTGCATTTAAATACTCAAGAAACTACGATGATGGTATATGGAAAAATGAAAATCACCAACGAAATAGTATTGAGACCGGCATTAATCTGGTTCCAGGGGGTCTCGCAAGAGAGGATTATATTATGATATCCGATGTGGATGAAATCCCTAATCCAGATATTCTAGAATATGTCCGTGATAATAAGCCAAAAATAGACTGTATGTCTCTAATAATGAGTATGTTTTATTATAATCTAACATTAATAAATGAGCAAAAATGGTATCATCCAAAAATAATGTCATATGGGTTCTATTGCGATGCATTTGAATGCACCCCGCAAAAATGCAGAATGATTGAGACCCGTCAATCAATCAAAAATGGCGGATGGCATCTCAGTTATTTCGGGTCTCCAGAATTCATTAAAAATAAAATAATGAGTTTTGCACATCAGGAATTCAATCGTGCCGAATATATTGATGTATCAGCCATTGAAACCAAGATGAAACAAAAGCAGGACCTATTTAATCGCTACAATGAAAAATGGAATTATGTAGCCCTTGCCACAAATCCCGATCTTCCACCCCAATATGAGACACTCTTATCTAAATTCACTGGTTAGAATTCGACCCCAATAAAATCCTCATCTATTTTTGGTGTCAACCATTTTTTCAACTCGAGCCATCGTTTTTCATTTGAGACCTTCGACCCATTAACCTTCATCATATAATATATTGTTTGTTCCTGCATATCTTCGCTCGCAGCTATTTTCTCTTCATTTTCAGTTTGCCACGCCAAATAGGTTTTTATAAATAATCGGCTCAACTGGTTCAACACACGATTTACTTCATCTGCATTAATAATATGCCAGCTATATTTGCGCTCAGCCTCATTATCAACATATTTATCATAATCATATACATATATTGTTCCTGGTTTCTGCTGAAAACTACATAGCGGCCTATTATGACTACTCCCCACAGCTGCTATTTTCTTATTAAATATCTGTTTTATTCCTTCTGTTAAATCACCATTAAATACCATAAATAGCATATCAAAATCAACGACAATATCAGTAAGCCAATGATAGAAACCTACCCCGGGTCTGCGCGTTGTCTCCAATATTTCAATTATATTTTTGCGCTGACGTGTGCTGGTATGCGTCTTGATTGCCTTTATTTCGTCCTCCAGCCGATCACATTTTGTGGCCAATATTTTAATCATACAAAACAATTCAGACATATTTGGTGGAGGAGTAATACTATCATTGTATTCATCATACGTTGTAGACCGCATTTTAAATAGTATTTGACACGCTGATTTATGTGCCTTATAATTCTTTGCCAACATATATACTCTACCACAATATTCACATTTGGTGCCTAGCATTTTATTATTTTAGCAATAATTGATTATAATATTAATCTATAGCAAAAAATCAATTTTATGAATAATCTCATTTTTAGCACTCAGCCAAGAATAAAAAACCCCACTGTGGTCTATAACAAGTTTGTGCACGAAAAACAAGAGCCTGAGCCTGAAATAGAGGACACGCCATTTGAAGGCACTGTTGTCATAGATCCTGCCAAATTATTTGGGGGAATAGAGCCATATGTTGGTCAATATAAAGAGGCCCCGCCACCTGCCCATCCATTGAGGGTTGGTATGATGAAAAATATAGAGAATGGTAAAAAATGTGGGACCTGTGGTCTCGGAGCAAGAACTATAATATTATATAATGGAAAATTATTGTAATTCAATAAAATAGGATATAGAATAAAAATAATAATGACTATATATAATATATTCAGATACAAACACATAAATATGAGCTCTTATTTAGATAATAAAACATTGTTTAATGAACCACGTGTAATACAACATAATAGCCACCAAATAATGACGAATGTTGTTAAACCACAAAAAGTGAAATATATTAATATCGATACCAAATATTGCGACGAATATAATAATAATCGTTTAGACCCATCGTGCAATGATTATAATCTTGCCAAATTTACTGTCACTGTTCCTGAACGGGTAAATGATGTTAAATCGATTGAAATCACTGATGCCGAAATTCCAATGACCTATTTTAATATTTCAAATGCACTCGGTAATAACTATTTTAAAATATCAACCGATATGTCCGATGGTATATATGTCTCAAATATGATTGTTTTAGATGATGGTGAATATACTGCATCATCTCTGGCTACTGCAATCCAAACCAAATTAAATGGTGTTACTTGGGCGGTCGGATATTTGGGGTATGCATTAAGATTTGCGATAACAAACAACTTTTCCGCGTTTTCAATAGACCCTGATACGTATGATACTAGTGGAAACTGGACAGGACGATATATTGATGTGCATTTTGCTGTTAGCCGCGATGGTTCATTTGACAAATATAATTTCAAAAATAAATTAGGATGGTTGCTCGGATACAGAAATACTGATTACACAATTATTCGTGATGTTGGAGACCCAGCGGAGTCGATTGTTAATTTAACAGGCCCAAAATACTTATATTTGGTAGTAGACGATTTCACCCGCACTGGGCAAAACTCGTTTGTCACACCACTGCACAGCTCATTTATTAATAAAAATGTTATTGCAAAACTTCTTGTTAATAAATCAGATTATCCATTTGGCACATTGATGACAATGCATTCTAATAATGGATATTTAGTTAGCGATATTCGCAGTTATTGCGGAAGTGTTGATATGCAAAAATTAAATGTGCAGTTATTAGATGAAGCCGGAAATGTTGTTAATCTTAACGGTGTCGATTTCTCTTTCACTATGCGTATTGTATATGAATAATAATGTTCATCGGTATAAAATTGAAAACAATGAAAGAAAAAGAAAGAATTGTATTATATTTATAATTAATAATATAATATAATTGAATTAGATTAAAATGACCTCTATTACTTTATCACCAGAACAAGCCTATGCATTTGAACTTTTCAAACAAGGCAAAAATATCTTTATCACCGGTCCCGGAGGAACCGGAAAATCGCAACTTATCAAGACTATTGTTGACTACTGTGAAATGCGCTACCCAAAAAAATATCAAGTGTGTGCTATGACCGGTTGCGCTGCTCTTCTTCTAAAAATGGGTGCGCGCACTATTCACTCTTGGAGCGGAATGCGTCTTGCGCGCGGAACAAAAGACCAAATTATTACTTCTATTTATAAGAACAAAAAGGCGTGTGCAAACTGGAAAAAGGTCCAGGTGCTTATTATTGATGAAGTCAGTATGATGTCACAAAAAATATTTGAAGTTCTGGAAGAGACGGCGCGTTCAGTGCGCAAGCGATATATCAGCCCATTTGGGGGTATTCAGGTAGTGTTTTGCGGGGATTTCTTTCAACTCCCACCGGTCGGTAATATAATGGAGCCCGAGACAATGAATTTCTGTTTCCAGTCACCCAAATGGCCTGTTGTATTTCCTATTAATAATATTATTCAATTAAAACACATATTCAGACAAAAAGATGAGACCTATATTAAGATTTTAAATGAAATACGTTATGGAAATATTAGCGACGAAAATGTAAAAATACTGAATAACTATGTGAACCGAAAATATGACCAGACGAATGGTATAGTCCCGCCCAAATTATTTCCAATAAAAGCCAAAGTAGAGTGCTACAATCGCTCTATGTTTGATAAAATAGAAGATGGGCACAAAGAATACAAGTGTATATGTAGGACTAATGTGACGGCATATTTGGACTCCGGAGTTGCAATAGATCCTGAAATATTAGCGCTTGCAAAGGGAATGAGTGCCGAAGAAAAGGCGCGTGAAATCCAGTATTTAATAGACAATAATCCGATTAATGAATGCCTTGAATTAAAAATAGGGGCGGTTGTAATGTGCACTGCCAATCTAGACCTAGACAGTGGAATATGTAATGGGTCTCTTGGAGTAATAAAAACATACACTGATGCTGGTGTGCCGATTGTAAAATTCAACAATGGTGTCGAACTGACAATGGAATTGCACCATTGGCAACACAATGAATTGCCGTTCTTGGCTGTATCACAATATCCGCTTATGTTGGCATGGGCAATGACAATCCATAAAATACAAGGGGCCACATTGACTATGGCGGAAATAGATATTGGAAAAACAGTGTTTGAATATGGGCAAGTATATGTGGCATTGTCGCGTATTCAGTCGCTAGATGGTCTCTATTTATTCGGGTTCAATCCATTGAAAATAAAGGCAAATCCGGAAGTGGTGGCGTTCTATAAATTCCTGCCTGAATACAGTAATGATTATTATAATAAGAAAATAGATGAAATGAAACAGGTGAGTTATCAGAAGGATGAGTCGGCTAGTGGAGACCTGAATTATGAAGAATATAATAATACAATAAAGAATAATATGAAGAGCATTAGTGGAGGAGTGAAGAAGTTGGATTTATCGGCTTATGAATTCCGCGAGGATTGTGTAAAGCCACCTGCCCCACCAGTAGAAAAATATAATGATAATTGTGTAGTATGTATGACAAATAAGAAAAATATGTTGTTGAGACCTTGTAATCATTTGTGTTTATGCACAAGTTGCGATAACTCGACTATAAAAATATGCCCTATGTGTAGAATGACAATAGAAGATAAAGTGAAAGTATTTGTGTAACCAGTTAATATATAGACAAATATAAGAAAAAGTTAAAAATATGATATTTTACATATGATATTTTTTATTTGTGAGACCTTTACCTACTGAGGGTGTCTTCCGCACGATCTTCAACACTATATGATTCATACTCTCTATCAGCTATTTCTAGCCAAAATACTTCCTCTTCATCGTTATTTGTGGCCGGTAATGCATTC
>JACCDJ010880708.1_pt1 | contig 14022 bp, 15 predicted proteins | sample 7444481 | NCBI WGS metagenome assembly JACCDJ01 (sample SAMN15323435, study PRJNA562643) | freshwater metagenome | isolation source: river surface water | place: USA:Blue River Watershed | collected 2017-08-15 | reverse complement strand
TTTCAAACGTGCCGATGTTTTTGATGAAGGGATTTTTATAGGTGGTGGCGCTATCGCCGGCACAGCCTACGATTTCACTGTCGGGACCGAAATTATGGATGTCGGCGACGAACACTTTGCCGCAGATGATGCAGGTATAGACCCATTCGTTGCGTTCACTTACGATGGTAATGTCGCCAGGTTTGGGTTCGCCCAGAAGCACTTTGGGGCTGCCGCTGTAGTATTTATTGAGTTGGTAGATGTATTTGTCGCCCACGGAAGCGATGTACAAATTGCCTTGCGCATCTTCGGCGAGTCCCATGGCATTTTTGATGTTGAGCGACCGGAGGGTTTGCACACTGGAATCGCTAATGGAAACGGCGATGAGGCTGGAATTGAGGGTGTCTTGAACCAGGAGCAGACGATTTTTGCTTTTTTGCCAAAGGATGGCCGAGGGTTTGGTGATGTTACTGACCCAGAGGGTGGTATGGGGGGCATGGGGCGCGCTTTTGTCGAAGGTGGTTTTGTAGATACAACCGCGAACGCGGTCAGTGGTATACAGCACTTGGGCGGTGGAGTCGTAGGCGCAATCTTGAATTTGTTGGATGCCGCTGATGGTTTCGGTGCCGATCAGGTTGCCCGAGGTATCGTAAATCACCATGCGGTTGGAGTCGAGGACGAGCACCGCATATCCGATGGGCAGTTTGTGGAAGGCGATGTTTCTGGGCGATTTTAGGTTTTTGGCGAACAGGGTTTTGTTGCCGGCGCGATCGATTTTAAGGACTTCGCCACTGCCTTGGTTGGTGATGAGGTATCGGTTGTTGATGGGGTTGTAGGCCGAGGCGTTGGGGGCGTTATAATAGTATTGCGCATCGGCGTGGTTTAAACCGAGTAGGAGGCAAATTAAGGCGATAAGGTATTTCCGCATAACTGTGTTGCGGAGTAATAGACGGCGTGCAGATAGAATGTGTTGTATGGTTGCGAGTGAACGCTTATTTTGATGTCAATTCGATGATGGGACCTACATCGGAGACGATGACTGTAAATTCGTTATTCGTGAGTCGTTTGATTGTGAAAAAATCAACATCGCCATTTGAATAATTGAAGATCAACATGTCTTTTGGCATTTTCTCACCCATTCTCCATGTTCCGGTTTTTGCGAGTACAGCATTTACAAAAAGGTTGAAGTTTCCATCTTTTAATATTTCCCATTCGTGCCCTGAAAATTGAAGGGTAATGTCGTTGGCATTGGAGGTTACCTTGCTGATTTTCCAGTGGTTTGTTAACCGTGCAGTGGAGGAGCGGAAAGAAATAGCTGGTCCGTCTTCGTATTTCTTACATCCAGATTGAGTAACTGACAAGCCTACAGCCAGGATGATGAAGTAAATGATTTTGTTTTTCATGACTCAAAAGTCAAGTTAACATATTGTATATCATTACGGAAAATCGCAAAAACGCAGTGGGGATTTTAAGGAAAATCGCAAATGAAAAAGCCTCTGAATCAGAGGCTTTTTGTGGAATTGGGGGTTCTACTATGTTTTAGTGTAAACACTTGATTTTAAAGGGTTTATGTGTTGTTGAATTTGTTTATTTGTGTAAAATGTTGTTGATTTGTTGTTGATTTCAACCCAACTAATAATTAAAAAAATGAATAAAAAAACTCAATTCAAAGTCGTTTTGGTGAAGAATATGAGAAAGGATGGAACATATCCCATCAAGATACGCTACACCGAAAATAGAAAGTCATATTTTCAAAATACTGGGTTTAATGTCAAGGAGTACGAATGGCATAATGCGAAGTCTCAGGTCAATAGTAGACATCCAGAATATCAAAGAATCAATCAAGAAATTGAATTGATGATGCAGAAAATTATGGATGAAATCATCAAGAAGGAGGAGCATCCATCGGCAGACTTAAAGAAAATCAAACCCAAATCAAAAGAGATTACGATAGGCGAAATCTTGAATCTGAGATTAGAAAATGAAAGGAGTAGAGCGAACGTTTCCACTGAAAAAAAGTTGAATACTGCCATGAATCACCTGAAAGTATCGGGTATATCAAAATTAGGCCTTTCCAATTTCACTGTAACACAAATAAAACAGTTTGATACATACCTTTTGGTGAAAAAGAATATCTCTGCGTATTCGCGAAAATGTTATCATGCTGTGATTAGAGCCACTTTGAATGAATATTGCACTGAGAATTATATCGGATATGATTCATGGAATGACCCATACAGAAGATTCAAGGGTGATAAAATAGGGGAGGTAAAAAAGGAATCTTTAAAGGGAGACGACATCCATAAACTAACCGAATACTTGATTTTTAACAAGAAAAAGTCGGGTAGACGATTCGATGCCGCCAGTATGTTTTTATTTAGTTTTTATACGTGTGGGTTGAGATTTGGTGACGTGTTTAATTTGTTATGGGGTAATATTGGGGTTGATGGTATAGTGAGAGTTACTGCTGAAAAGAACTACAGGAAATTAGTTGTTAAGTTGAATCCGAAGCAGGCCAATATTCTAAAATATTTCACTCCTCTGAATTCATTATATCAAAACAACTTTTCCAATAGAACTGAAGTTGAAAATGAACTAATGGAGCAATTTCCAAGAATCGCCAACTTGATTAATTATGAAATAAAGTATTTGGAAATACGTGAGAAAACGCGACCTCAGAAATACGACTTGATTCAACAACAATTTAAAGAATTCGGGATAAATCCAGAACTTGTTATAGAAGATGAAGAAACAAAAAAGGAATTACAGGAAGTTTACGAAATAAGAGACGAACTTTTAATATCCTTCCTGATTTCATTTGCAGAACATAATTCCCACAAACCTATTTTTCCATTTCGTGAGCTAAAGGAATACAAACCAAGAGAATTGGTTTTCAAAAAAGAAGCCTCCAATACAATCGTCAATAAGGAGTTAAAGAATGTCTTTGATGATTTAGGACGACCTTCAGTGAGTTTTCACGTCGCTAGACATACGTTTGCAAACTTGGCAAGATTATCGGCGGATAAGGTGGGTGACAAAAGTGTAAAATGGGACATTTATCGGATTTCAAGAGCACTAGGACATTCATCAGTCAAAGTAACGGAATTGTATTTGAGGGGATTTGAAAATGTAGAAATCACCAATGCGATGGATTCATTTATTGACGTTATGAATGAATTTTACGATATATAACCTGATAGTCAAATACACCCTCACCCCCTCCGTCGGAGTAAATTGACCCCCTGTATCCCCCGTCAAAAACATGGGGGTGTTATTTATCAGGTCATTAATTCCTAACTCCGTACGTAGACCCAATATCTCATAATCATCACTGTACCCCCTTGAAAAATTTTTTGAAAAAATTGGGGTAAAACCGACTTTTCAAAAGCACTGAGGTATTTATAGTCAAATGATTATGAAAAAAACCTCCTCGATTAATATTACTCAAAGCGACCTTGATAGATGTCTATCAGAAGTTGAATTATGTGACAATATCATGTCTCATCCCTGTTCCCTATTCTTTTTAGATAGAAGACACCGAAGAATAATTAATGAAGTTAAACCTGTCGTATTTCCTCATTTTGTGACGACAATTTCCCTAAAAATATTGCCGACTGACAGTAGTAAATTCTATTACTCACTGAATGGAATTGAGACAATCATTTACAATCTATTACGTAATGATGTTAAACCATTTGAAAAGGATATTAAAAGGGGTGATGTATTTCTTAAGGTGTATTATGACAATGATGAAATGTACAACATCCCTGTAATCTGTATTGAGATAATCTTCATGACTAAACTCCATCCTAAGTCAATCGACAGGTTGTGGTTGAAACTCCAATCTGAGATTGTAATGTTTACAAGTGCAGTTGGTGATATTGAGAATGTTGAATTGAATTCATTCAATGATATTGAGAATCTGTTTCACGTCCCAATTTATGTAGGTTGTCCTGAATTCAAAAAGGAGGGTTTACTTCTGAGAAAGAAATTCAATGAAGAGCAAATAGAAGAGATGAATTACATACATGGTATTTCACCCATGCAACTCGACATGGACTATGTGGTGAATAATAGCAGATTGGAGTTGTTTGACGACATTAGGGAGGCAATCAAAAAATCTCAAAAGGAAAAAACTCAAGACCATGAGGAATTACAGGATTACATTATAACCTTATTTTCCAAAGATGAGATTGACGAACTACCATTTTAACTGTACCATATTACCCCTTTTTTGCTGGATAATTTTAAAGTAAAAATCAGTGATTCCCATTCTAACATTGAAAAACCTCATTTGGCGATAATCTCTCATTCAACACGAACAATCATTTTTTAAAATATGCCACTAATTCAAGACCAGCGCACCTTAATCAAACTCAAGGACAACAAAAGCCTTGACGCCATTCACATAACAACAACCACAGAGAACTTCAATAAAAGATTTGATGGTTCTATAAGCCAGTTCTTCAAATCCCTCAAAAATGGTCTTAATTCATTCAATGGGTTATCAAACAGAGAATATTTCAAAGGTATTAGCGGAGCCTATTTCAGTTTGGCGGATTCTGAAGAGTTTGAAATCATCATTATCTATGATACAACGGTCAAAAAGTTAAATCCATTACAGGTTTCGACAAGATTGAAGAAACTCTTAGGATTGAATATAGAAGTAACTTATGGGACATATGAGGATTATGCCGCACGTATTTTTTACATGTTGGGTATCACAAGGAAGTCCCAAACCTTTGGTGAATATTATTCCAAAGATAAAAGTAGCACATTGTAACCATCTATCTGTTTATCCAATATGTGATGATTTCAGGTTCGTAATTATCCTTGTCGACGTGGTTCCATTCAATGGTTCCAACAAGAATATTTGACTTCAATTCAGGTGTTTTGCGTTTTCGGTGAATACTTTGAGCCAAGTTTTCAGGTAATTTCTTTTTGAAAGGGCATACAATGATACAAACTGCAATTTCAAATGAATGAATACCCATTTCACTCACATAGTGATGGCATTTGTATATGTCTTGATGTTTACCCTGAATTTTCAATTCAATTGCAATCAAAGGAGTAATTTCATTTTCATCATTCAAATCAATGATTGCTATATCAGGTTTATACTTTTTTGATTGATTAGATTTTGCCCTTTTGTATGAAAACTCAAAACAGAGCTTGGTGTTAGAATTTCTCTTGTTTGGAAATTGACCAAAAATTTTGGCCCTATTTATTTGGTTTACCGTGATATAACGCAATGCTTCTTCAGTAAAAAGCTCTTGATTTTGTATATTGTAATATTCCTCAAGTGTACCTACTAGAGTGTTTTTAACAACCTGTTGTAGAAGTTTCTTTGTAGCGATGGTGAATTTCAATGCAGTTGCCATAATGATGATAGTATGATTTAGAATCAGCTTAGCACTCTTGAAGATTCTATCACTTTTTTCGTTAGCTGAATATTCCAAGCCCCCATCGTTTTATGCCACTTTTTATGTTCTAAAAACACAAGCCACGGGATTTCACAAATTGTATTTATTGTAAAATCATTATTCATTTTAACAACTACGAGAAAATCAAAAATTTTGGTCGATTCTTTACCTGAATCTTTTGGTTCTAACCCATAAATTACTCCAGTTCCATTTCCTGTTGTTGTTTTAATTGAGAACTTAACCTTTGATTCCGATTCCGCATCATAGTGTTTATTACTATTAGCCATTAATGTTAAATTAGGCAAATCACTATGATTGTTGTAATACTCTACCGCTAGAAATTCACCTAAATCACCCAACAGATTATTTGTCCTAATAATGTTCTTTTCCCTAAGTTTTTTTATTGAAGTAGATATGTTTTCTATTAAGTTGATTGCTTCTGAATCCATTTGAAAGCAATAATAGCAACAATTACAAAATAAAAAAAGGAGGGGTAATACCCTCCTCGTAAATGAATTAGTAATATTATTAGTATTAAATTTTCTGTGTTGAAATTTATGAAGCCTGTTTCATTTCGGTTTCATCAAATTTAGCATAGTTTTCTAATCTACATTTTGTAATAGCCAAATATGTCTCATTAAGTTCATAGCCTACATACTTTCGTCCACCACCTACCTCTTCCACGGCTTGGGCTGTCGTACCCGAGCCGTTGAACATATCCACTATCGTATCTCCTTCTGAAGAAGTTGATAAAATTGCCATAAGTGGAATTTCTCTTGGGAAGGTTGCAGAATGAGTGAGTGCAATACCTTCCTTTTCGCAAGCAACTTTCAACCATTGATTATTAGGTGTATTGGTGGTGACAAATGGATGTCTGAAGTCCCAAGCTGATTTGAATTTAACATTCTCTGTACCTGATGCAACTAATATACCTTTATCAACTATTTGAGATGTGTGCATCCAATCCAGTGAGTAATTATAATGTGTCGACTTTACAAAATGCAGAATGTTCTCATGAACACACATAGAACTTTTTGTATTTGTATACTGTGGATTGTTTTTAATCCATATTATGTTATCAACCCAAATCCACCCATTGCTAATCATCTTCTGTGCAAATGAAAATACCAAAGGAACCAACTTTCCATCTGATTTCCTATCCGCTAGATTTACGAATAAAGACCCTTTAGATTTTAATACTCTCTTAGCGTCATTGAAGTGATTAGATAGCTTGGTGGTGAACTCATCAAGAGTCTTTTGATGTCCAAGTTGGTCATCTCCAATTTTATAATCTCTCATCTTCCAGTAAGGTGGGCTGCAGATAATCGTTTGAACAGATTCGTCGCCAAGTTCAGTCATTAACTCAGAAGATTTTTTATAAATGACAGAATTGTTGTGCCTTACCAAATTCAAACCTTCAGTTTTCTTACGATTCTGTAGTTCTTTGAATTCCGCTTGGATGGCGGTAAGAAATCCACTAACATTACGACTATTGTCCAACAGTTGTATTCTATCATTGTATTCTTGTTCGTCATTTGACAACTTCTTGAGAATTGAATCAATTTGAATAAGTCTCTCTAATGTAGTTTTACTTAAATCAGCAAAAATTTGATTCCTAATCTGTATGGCTTTTTTGCTTTTTGCATCCTTTTTACCTTGTGACAGATTATGTGCCTCATTATAAGCTCGATACTCTCTAATGATGTGGCTAGGTAGTTTTTTTCTATATTCATTATGGCTAATTGAAAGTAGTTCAGACAAATCAGTTTCATGAATAATATTAACAGGAACGGATTCAATTCCTAATTCAAGAGCAGATTTTAGTCTTCTGTTACCAGAGACGATTTGATAGAGTTGGGGTGTCGAATCCTTAATTGGAAAGACAATTAGAGGCTCAAGAATTCCGAGCAAGGAAATAGATAAGGTCAAACTCGCATCTTCGGTGATGCCATACAATTCAATTGTTTTTTGATTTTCAATCAGGCGGTTGGTTTCAATTGTTTTCATTTGTTACGAACTTTTAAAGGGTTAACTTTATCGGTTCGTACTCCGCCGATTCGAGGTAGTAAGGGTTTAAAGTCCGTACACTTTATTTGGACTTGTTGTTGACTTAATTAGATTCAACGATGCAAACCTAAAAACAACTTTTTATTTTTGCAAGTGTTTAACCTAAAAAATTGAATATTTTTCTAAAAACAACATCTTTAGCCTTCTTTTTGGCAAGAGTCATCAATTTGGGGTCATCTTTACCTGAATAGTTCGTGACCTTCCCTAAGCTAAAGTTGAGGAATTTGGGTTTGTCCATTGTATTGTAAATTGTATTTGCAGGTATTCTAATCTTGCCAATATAACTATGCCCCATCGTAGGAGTATCAATCTCTGATATTACTATGTGCGGATTGAATACCAATGCGAGCTGGTCTCTTCGTTTCCTTTTCGTTTCCAACTCCTTTAAAATTGGCTGTAACATGTCATCCATTTTTTCAACCTGAAAATTCAAGGATTCATATTCTTCAAATCCCAACTCTGGCGATTGGAACTCAGGAAACAGAAGGTTCATCATCATAACTCTACAATATTAATTGTGTTTTATTTAAAAACCTCATTTGAGGAGAAGTCGACAACTTTATTTCATCATTCGGATTCATCATTCCGAAATGAAGACTAAACACAATATGGGATTTACCAATTGTAACCGTTTAGCTACAATTTGCTACTTTGGAAGTCGATTGCTATTTTGCAAGAAAAAGTGAAGTACAAGGTTCATTCATTCAGAAATGCTGAGGTTATACTGAAACAGCCAGAGTTCATTGAACAATTTCTTGAAATTTATGAAATTCTCGAATCCATTTCAGAGCAAGACTTAATCAATACTCATCTTTCTTATGGTTCTTCGGATATTGAACGAACTCCGAAGAGCATTTCAGTTGCTATCAATAAATTACTGAAAGATAGATTTTCTGAATTAGATTGGTCACCTGAATCTGCAATCTTTCAGGACAACAGTTATTTAGGTGATACTTGGCGATTAGACTTTGCAAAAAAAGATGTCTCTATTGAAGTTGGTTTTAATCATGCTTCTGTAATTGCTTGGAACTTGATAAAACCCGTATTGGCTTCGGAATTAAATCATGTAGAGAAGGCTATCCAAACACAAATTGGAGTAATAATTACTGCCACCCAGGAAATGCAAACAAAAGGCGGCTTCGACTCAGCGATAGGAGTATATGAAAAGTACTTGGATTACTTAAAGCCACTGAGAAACCTATTAACATCTCCGTTATTGATAATTGGTCTTGAAGCACCTGAGACATTTGAAATTAAAGTAGTTCAATACGCAACAAGAAAGAAGATTGGGGAGGTTGTATTACTTTAAGATATAATTTTAGCAAGCTCGCGTCCTATTTTTTCTACTACACCAATTACAAGTGCATTTCCCATTAAAAATGCTCGCTTTGAATCAGTTAGTAGTTCATGATGTGTGTGGTCATCGGGAAACATATTTAGTCTCTCAAGTTCAATTGGAGTTAGCCGCCTAAAACCGTGTTCAGTTGAAATAACATGTTTGAATCTTGACGCTGAACTTCCTCCTTCACCTGTAATTATTGTTCTTGAAGGTTTTTCCAGTGAATCAGGAAATATCATCCCTCCTTCAGAATAGTTATACTCAAATCCAGCAGTATTTTTTCTTATCTCCTTTTTAGCACCTTTGAGGTATTGCCACTTATCCAAGTCGTCACTATCTATATAGAAGGAACTGTCAACCCTATTCTTGAAAATAATATCTTTGAGACATGTGATATCACCTTCATAATTGGGACTAGTTTTTATGGTTGAAACTTTACCTTCTATCATAACTCCTGAATTTTCAAATTTGCCATCACGACCATTGATATTGAAATTATTACTCAATTCTACAATATCATTATCTAATACAAAAGTTGATGGGACTTCATGTGGGTCTGATTTGGAAACAGGAAATGCTCTTGAGATAACACTTTCTTTCAATAAAAATGCTTCAGATTCCATGTCGCTTATTTTGTTATAAAAGGACGTTCCTTTTTTATATCCCAAAATAAATACCCTTTTTCTTCTTTGAGGAAACCCATAATCCGCGGCGTTAACAACTCTCCATTCCACCGCGTATCCAAGTGAATTCAAACTTTGTAAAATAATGGCAAAGTCTCTCCCGCGCTGGGTGGATGGAGAAATTAATAATCTATCCACGTTCTCAAAAAACAAATAATTAGGTGGGTTTTTTGATTCACTTAATATTTTATGAATTGACCACCATAGTACACCCTTTTTTCCAATTAGCCCCTTACTGTTTTTTAAAGTTGTTGCTACTGAATAATCTTGACAAGGAAATCCACCAACTATTAATTCATGTTGAGGAATTGAATCTAAATCTAATGTTTGGATATCTAAATTAGAATGTCCAAGTTTACCCCACCTTTTCTCATAAACTTCGGAGGCATGTTGTGCCTTCGTGGATGGCTCCCATTGATTACTAAAAACAACCTCAAATTTGGAAATTATATCATCTTTATAACCTGAAGTTGCAGACTTACCATTCCAGCCTTCTAAGCCAATCCGAAATCCCCCAACACCCGCAAATAGCTCGCAAACTCTGATTTTACCCATTTTTTTCACAAGACACAAATTTATTGAATTATTGATGCCTCAACAACAACTTAAATTCAAAACCTTACCTCCTTAATTTATGGTATACCTTTTATTAGGATTTATGGAATGCTGTGAATTAGCCATTTCATAGCATAATTGTTTTGTTTTACTCTAAAAAATAGCCTTGTTTAGCCCTGACTCTAAAATAAGGATTATGAAAGTACTATATGCGCGGGTTTCTACCGCAGAACAAAACACTGACCGCCAAAGAACTAATGAACAGGATTACAAAATGGTGATTGAAGACAGAATCAGCGGAACCGTACCATTTTTTGAAAGACCTGGTGGAATTGAAATTACAAAACTGATTGAAAAGAAAGCACTATCTGAACTCTACGTTTGGCAAATTGATAGACTGGGTCGTGATGTTAGAGATATTTTGAATACGATTCATTTCTTCAATCAACAAAACATTTGCATTCATTTCATTTCACAAGGACTTAGAACTTTACAGCAGGATGGGGAAGAGAATCCTGTAAGCAAAATGATTATTTCAATTCTTGGAATTGTAGGCGAGATGGAGCGAAGTCAAATAAAAGAGCGGCAAATAGAAGGAATACAAATTGCCAAATTGAAGGGAGTTTATCTTGGGAGAAAGAAAGGAACACAAGAGAACATCTTGGATTTCCTTTCAAAACCAAAAAATAAAAAAGCAGTCGACTATTTGAAAAGAGGGTATAAGAAAAATGAAGTTGCAAAGATTGTTGGGTTGAATCCAAATACCATTTCCAAAATCTCAAAATCAATGTCTCTGAATTTGCTTTAGGAAAAAATACATTGGATATTTGTTAGACGAAAATAAATTTATTAACCAATGAATATACTTCCAAATACCCATAGATATTTTCTTTTTTTTATATTTTTATTTTCTTCACAATGCCTTTTTTCCCAAGAGAATCTTTGGTTCAAGCCAATTGGTGTTGAGAGTTATGTGAAAACGCGTAAAAAAGATGAAAATCTCAAAGGCCCGATTTCATCAGTTTTGACAAAAAGATATTATGCTAAAGATGTATATGGCGTCATAAAAACAGGTAGAAGCGCTGCACAAAATTGGCTTAATTCAAAATGTGTCTTTGATAGTAATGGATTTCTTGAAAAGCAAATTTCATATGATACAGCTGGGCGTGTTGTATCAATTAGTAGTTATAAATACAATCAGCGGCGGCTTGTTGGTTTTTCAGAGATAATTGATAAAACGACCACATATGAACATGAATTCAGTTACAATATTAATGGTGATAAAATCTCAGAATCGTTTTATTTAAAGGGCAAAGAATTGAGCAGGTCTATTTATGATTACAATGATAAGAAACAAGTAATTAGAAAGTCTGAATATGGTAAGACTGGCGAATTAACATCGAGAACTTTATATGAATATGATGAATTGAAAAATATTAAAACAGAAACTATAAAGAATAGAAATGGTGTGGTAGTTCGAACAATTAGATACACCTATGACGTGAATGGAAATATTATTGAGGAACTCATCATAAATGATGATTATACCCAAAAAACTATTTATAAATATGATTATTGGGGTCGAGAGATTTCTTATGAACTTGATAATCCAACGTGGTACTCTTCATACATGTCAGAATATAATGACTTTAACGATTTGAAACTACAAGAGAACGTTACCAGGTCTGGTTATATTGGTGAAAGGACAACATATGAATATACATATGACAAGAATAATAATTGGATACAACGTATTGAATATAAAAATGATATTGCAAAAATGATAACTATTAGGGTGATAACTTATTTTAATTAGACAAAATGAATAAAATGATAACTCAGTGAGCCGCAAGTCCTGGGTTTAAAGAAGTTAATTCAATGCAGCATGGTAAACCAGTGAAACGGAATTATTCGCTGGTTATGATTTAGATAAATAATTCAATGAGTTGCAAGTTCATAGACAAAAAGGGAACAATAGGCAAAAGACCCCATATTGAAATTTAATTGTTAAGAATATGCTATACTAGTCAACAAGAGAATCAAAATAAATCTCTGCGAAATAGGTTGGACCATCCCCGTACAAAACAATTAAAACACCATGCCAGTAACCATCATCCGAATAATTACGACGAATGCCATATTTGAATTCAACAGGTCCATCTTCGTATCTTTTTCTTGTCCCTTGAAATGAAGAAACCTTTGAAATGTCACTTTTAAAATCTCGCCAATCAATTGGGTCGGAAAATTGAAGTGTCAAATTAACCTTTTGCTCAATTTGCAAAAGTTCATTTCTGCAATTTGTGCTCATAGATTTGTGACGTTCCTTCAGTTCAATAAACGTCATGGCTGTTTTCTCTAGAGAATTATAATCATGTCCAAATAGACATTTTGACGTTTTCACTAATTCATAATTCTCATTTGAAGATTTCTTAAAAACAACAGGATTCAAAGGATATTTGGACTTGATGTCATCAAAATTCATCGACAGCATAGAACAATTCCATGTACAGCTATCAGGTCCTAAGACAGGTGGGATACATGGAAGAAGTGGCTGATACCAATATTCGACATCTTCATCAATTATTGTGTTCTCTAATAACAATATTGATTGTATCTCTTTATAACTGCGATTTTCAAAAGATATTACCTCATTGAATGTAATTTGACCAAATGAAAATAAAGACCTTGATAACCAAATGAAAATAATGAACTGCTTCATACGATAGTATTTATGTAATTCAAAAGTAAGGGCCATCTAATTTTAATACAATAACTTTATTCAAACTAGATTTACCCAGCTGGTCTCCAAACATAAATAGGTGAAATTGTATTGCATTTGAAATGTTATATTGCATCTAAAATCTAAGTCGAATTATTGTACATTGTTGCCACATGGTGACATAGTTTTTTATGTTATGAAGCTAATTAAATACTTTCAAGAATTGAAATTTAATTTAAAAAATATACTTCTGAGGTTTAAATCTCTAGTTAAAAAGTACTTTAGCAAATATTATTATAGAAAGAAAACTGAACCTAAACCAGTTATTAGTAGGAAATATTCTGATTTGATGAAGTGGGAGGAGCAAATGCTTAAAGACGTAGGATTAAATGTTCCGCCTAAGAGCAGTAGTAACGGAATTAATAGTTCGTTGGATGATATAGACGTAATTTTCATTAAAAAGTCCAAAAAATCTTGAAGCCATTGGTTAAGCTTCTTCTGTTTGCTAATTTTGATTTATGAAAAAAATAGTTTTAACAATAGTTTTAACAATTATTACTCTTTGTTCATATGCACAAGCTCAAAAACCTTTACTTCATGAGCAGCATAGTCAAACTTCTAGTCCATTCCCATTCCGACTTTACCCAACACAAAACATGTGGAATTTCATTAAGCTTGATACACGAAATGGAAAAATTTGGCAAGTTCAGTATGGGATAAAAAGTGAGGCTCGTTTTGAAACAGTTCTAAATGGTATTACACTAACTAGCTCAGAGAAAGAAGAAAACAATAGGTTTGCATTGTATCCAACGCAGAACTTTTACTCCTTTATGTTAATAGACCAGTTAGATGGCAGGACTTGGCAAGTGCAGTGGTCTACAGAGCCCGAGAATCGTGGTATATTTCCGATAAATTGAACTTGGCAATACCTTTTGTCTCGTCAATCTGTACCTCCCCCTTTGTTGTTGAAGCACACCAAACCCCCATACGAAACCGAATTTTAAAATTTGATTTCCACCAAGCTGTTTTTTAACTCCTTCTCTTGGTTTTATACAAATCCAATTTTTAAGGATTATCGGGAGACAACTCTTTTCATCTCTATGGATTACTCATACAACCCGACGTCTGAACCACTTCTTTTTGGTATGACTTACGTGATGGGTTTTACATCTAATCATAAGTGGGCTGTATTCAATACCATTATCCTTGTTCATAGAATAACACATACTTGACATTAGTAAACCATTTATTTATACT
>JACCDJ010009306.1_pt1 | contig 14060 bp, 10 predicted proteins | sample 7444481 | NCBI WGS metagenome assembly JACCDJ01 (sample SAMN15323435, study PRJNA562643) | freshwater metagenome | isolation source: river surface water | place: USA:Blue River Watershed | collected 2017-08-15 | reverse complement strand
TTCTCTCTTCAAGGGGCTGTCGCAACGTCTCCAAAACACTTTTCTTAAATTCGGGTAACTCATCCAAAAACAATACACCATGATGAGCCAAAGAGATTTCACCCGGCATCGGATTTACTCCACCACCAATCATCGCAATGTCCGAAATGGTGTGATGAGGACTCCGAAACGGCCTCAGTGATACCAAACCACCCTTACCCAATAATCTACCCGCAACCGAATGAATTTTGGTGGTCTCCAACGACTCATGCAAACTCAACGGTGGAAGAATACTAGGCATTCTTTTGGCCAACAAGGTTTTACCACTGCCCGGTGAACCAATCATAATCAAATTATGCCCCCCAGCAGCAGCAACTTCAAATGCACGCTTTGCAGCTTCATGACCCTTCACATCCAAAAAATCTACCCCAAAGTCCAAAAAACTATCTTCAAATTCAGACCTTGCCTCCACAAAAATCGGATTCAATGAACTTTCGCCACGGACAATTTCTGCTGCCTCCCGCAACGTCGCTACACCATAAACTTCAATATCCTTAACCATTGCAGCCTCCCGGGCGTTTTCCAAAGGGACAATTACACGTTTAATCCCTTGTTTACGCGCTAAAATAGCTACAGACAACGCCCCTTTCATAGATAATACTCTGCCATCCAAGCCCAACTCCCCCATAATCATCCACCCTTCCAAAGCTCCGATATCCCCCAATTGGTAACTGGCACACAACATTACCATTCCAATCGTTAAATCATAAGAACTTCCCTCCTTACGAATATCCCCCGGGGATAAATTGATAACCAATCGCTGACGTATGGGTTCAAAATTGCTGTTTCGTATAGCTGCATCGCAACGATATAAACTCTCCCGCACCGTATTATCCGGCAACCCAATAATATAAGTACCACCACCATCAAAAGATGGACTTAAGGAAGCCTCAACAGTCACTAATCGAGCGTCCACGCCTAACAGCGCAGCCGCATTTCCACGAACTACCATAGATTCTTATTTATAAAATAGCACCGGATTTTACCACCCGTAAACCAATATCAGACACACCAAACAACTGATCTACACGAACATTTTGTTTAAGTAAAAATCGATATTTCCCCGGCTTTAAAACCGCTCGTTGAATAACCGGAAATGAATACACCCGTAAATTGCCTTTTCCCTCGCCCAACCATCGGCCCGTCTCATCGGCCAAAACTGCATCAAACTGCTTGCTTCCAGCCACTTTGGAACTGAGATTTGCTTGGGGTGAACCCTTCAAACTATCCTGAAAACCTAGTCTATACACCATCCACAAATTACTATAAGCAAATTGAGCGGTAATCCTCGTCTGTACACTGATATCGTAATAAGAATTGCCATCGGTGATTTCAAAATCAAACGACTGAACCTCTTTCCATTCCCAAATTTTATCCGGCTGATTTCTAAATTCATCCATCACCACCGATGGGTCCACCGAACAACTTGTTAAACCCAAAATCACACTCCCAACTATACCTACCAATACGCGTAAAAATTTATTTTTCATATCCATTCAACTTAGTTTTTCTTTAATATTTCGTTTAATAAAAATTCAAAATCATCCATAGGCTCCAACAAGACAGGAGCTGTTCCAACAACTATTAGTTGTATTTCACAACCAAAATCATCCAAATAAGGCAAAATGCGCATCCAATCCTTCCGAGTACAAACAAAATTCAAAATGCCCTGTTGCCGCATTTCATTAACCCATTCCTGAATATGTCGACGTTCATAACGAAAATGATCACGATATAGCCTCTGCTCCACAATCGGTAAAAAATGCTTCCAACCCGCAATAACACCCTCTCCTCCAACAACACCAGTAACCGCAAAAAACGCGCTCCCTTCACTACCCACTAGAGATATATCAACCTCTGTTAATTTTCCATCACTATGGGAAACGGTAAAAAAGGATAATCCCTGACCAATAAACAAAATCCGCTTATTCGATTCATTCCTTAAATCCTCTTTAATCAGTCCTTTTAATCGCGATCGCATCCCTTCAAAATGAGCATCTACCAAATCTCCTGGACATTTAGTAACAACGATAAAATCTACCAACTCGGTACAACTCACAAATTCGCGCAATCTACCTGCAGGCATGCAGAAATCTTGATCGGGTAACTTTGCATAATCCGTAGTTAAAATATAACCTGTGGCCTGTAGCGGCAAGTGCTGCATACCATCGTCCAATAAGACCAAATCAAATCCCTCAGATTTAATTCGCGCCAAAGCTTCCACCCTGTTTTCACCAACATAAACACCCACACCTGTCGCTTCACTAACAGAATCGCCTAATATAGAATGGCCTGCCAACGTAGCATACAACTCACAGGGCTCATCCCCAAACTTTTCTGAGTCAAACTCCGTTACCTGAAAAAACCCCTTCGACTTTCTACCATAACCCCGCGATAATGTAGCCACCGAAATACCATCCCCACGTTTTTTTCTTAACCGTTGTAGTAGCTCAATAACCAACGGCGTTTTACCACTACCTCCCACGGATAAATTACCAATTACCCAAGCCGGAATATCTACCGTCTTTCGCAATCCAAATACCGTGTAAAACTTCCTACGAATACAAGCCACTGTACCATACAAAAAACCCAAGGGTCTCAACAATGGATTCAATATAGCTGTACTTGTACTCAATCCAACTTCTACCTTAATTCAACTGAAAAACCTCCCCTTTACCGGGCAAATGTACCGGACAAAAAGATATATCTCCTGCTAATTTCTGCATCTGAACAAAATCACCATGAACCAAAAATAAACCTTTCAATCCGCGCGATGCATGCGATTTCTCAAAATAATTCACCATCTGCTCGTGATCCGGATGCGCACTGAAAACATCCGTTCTTCGAATACTCGCACGAACCGGTCTCGACTTATGATTAATCTCCACAAAGTCCTGACCCTGCAACAATCGCCAACCCAAGGTGCCCTCCGCACAGAAACCGGCAATCAATATCCGATTTCTATCATTACCAATATTATTTCTTACATGCATCTGAATCCTACCCCCCTCAACCATGCCTGCAGCAGAAATAATAACACAAGGCTCATCAATTACACTTAACAACTCACTTTCTCGATCATCTTCAACCACATGAAGCAAAGGAAAATTAAATAATCCACCATGCTGTCGTTGAAACTCATGCGCTTCCTCATTCAAATACGATATATGCTGTTGATAAACATGCGTACTCCGAATTGCCAATGGACTATCCGTTATTATTTTAATATTGGGTAGCTTACCCTGTCTGTATAACTGATGCAACGTGAAAATGATGGCCTGAGTCCTCCCAACGCTAAACGCGGGAATCACCAACTTGCCACCCTGCTGAACACATACCTCCGTTACTTCATCCAATAATATCTCCTCCGCCCTACGAGAATCCGTCATGTGTTTTCTACCCCCATACGTACTCTCCGAAATCAAATAATCCAATCCCTCCATCGGATGCGGATCCGGAACCAACTTAGAATTAGCATTGCCCAAATCCCCAGTAAATCCTACACGATGTACCACATTACCATGGGTGATTTCAAATCGAACCGATGCTGCACCCAATATGTGACCTGCTTGGTGCAAACTCAATTGCAACTCATCGTTAAATACATAAGGATGCTCGTAGTCCACTTGAACTGCCATATCTACAAAATCCTGAATATGCTTCTTTGCATACAACGGCTGCAATCGAATATTCTTGCCCTTTATACCCCGCTTTCTTCGAATTGCCTTCTCCTTAGCCGCCAATTCCATCCGCTGTATATTCAAACTATCATTCAACAAATATTCACTCAATAACAATGTTGGTGCTGTACTAACAATCTTCCCCGAAAATCCTTGACGAATTAAATTGGGTAAATTGCCCGAATGGTCGATATGTGCATGCGTTAAAACCACCAAATCTATTGACTCTGGATCAAACGGAAACCGTTCGTTCTTTGCTTCAAATTCTTTTCTATTCTCATAATCCAAACCACAATCTATCAAAACCCGCGTACCCCCCGGCAAATCCAAAACATGCATACTTCCTGTCACCTGTCGAGCGGCACCCCAAAACGTAATCTTCATCTTACAAAATTAATAGGGTACGCGGGTTTATTCTTATCATTTGTCTATCAATACCTTTTTTATTTCCTTTCCGTGCCCAAACTCCCACTCAACCAAGTAAATTCCAGGCGAAACAGAAGTGCTAATTTTCTTAAAATCAGCATCTTTAGCCAATAATCTACCTTGTAAATCATAAATTCTAACCACAACGGGTCCCGATTTCTCCAATGTAAACACAGAATCTGAAACCAAACCGTAAGAATCCTTCATCGTACCACCATTCCAAACCATCAACGGAAAATAACAAGACGTATTTAAACTATCCTTTAATTGACCTTCGCCGCTAACAACTTGGCCAGACTGGGTCAACTGCACATGCTTTGCATATACCTGTGAAAATCCAACCGATGATTTTGGCCAAAAATGTACCTTACCTAGGTTCATCGAAATAGTGCCACTACTGCCCGATACAACCCCATTACAAACAGTACCTCTCACCATTGGCCTAACCGCTGAAAAACTTCTGTCCATTCGGAAGTTATTATTACCACACCAAAATACAGAAACACTGTCCACCAACAAATGAGCCGCGTTGTTCTTGTCAAATGTATTATTCATCAAAGCCACCGTATCTGCACCATAACGCAATCCACTGCCCCAACCCAGCGCCAGAACACCCCCCTGCTGCGAAATACCCGTATCGTTGTAAGCGAAATTACAACAACCCATTCCCAAACTTCCTCCCAAACTCAACATACCCAATCCATTACTTACAAAATAATTCTCTCGCAAAAACAATGCACTACCACCTAAATCCTTCGAAGCCTCCAAAACCAATCCCCGCGAATTATTCAACCAATAACCCTGAGAAATAAGTTTCTTTCCATCTCCAAAACCCCTCACAAAAACACCCACCTCATTGTCCTCAAATCGATTACCAAATAAATTAAATGCTTCCGTTTTTAACACCAATCCCGTATCATTATCCATAAAACGATTATTGTCAAATGCATCAATCACCATCCCTCTCCCCAAAACAATACCCCCAGATAAACCTTTCACCAAGTTGTCACGCATCAACACGCTGCCTGAATCAATGCTCCATCGATTCGAAGAACGGAAACTCCAACCTCTGCTACCCAACAAACTCTCACGTATCTCAATTAATCCTCCAAGCATTACGGTGGTTGATTTACCCAACAAAACATCCGATTCCAAGATTGATAACTCCTTGATTCCTTTTCGTAAATCAATTGCACCTTCCATCTGAAAAACTACCCCGTTCTCCTTGCCATTGCCAACAATCTCCAAAACATTGTCTTCCCCAGCAAATTCAAATATCCCATAGCCCTTTCCTACGGCACTGAATTTCATTAAACCCAACTCCGTTCCACGATATGGATGCAATTGGAATTTGACACCAGGGTTCATAATTAATTTACCCTTAACATGAAACAACGATCCCGTACCTAACAATCGGAAGTCTACAGCATCACCTAGCACAACCGATCCACCTTCTTCTATGATTAATGAAGAACCGTCCCAAACCTCAATAACCGATTCATCCTTTAAGTACAAAACTCCACCACGTTGAATGCGCAACACACTATTTCCACCTTCCAACTTCAACATGCCGCCCGTTCCAACCACCAACGAACTTCCGTTACCAATAATAAGCTCCGTTAACTGGCGTCCCTTGAAACCACTACCCAAGCGTATCAACCCCTTATTTTGCACCTCCAAATTAGCACCCGAACAAGAAGCAACATAAAATCGTCTGCCCTGTAGAGAATTCAATAATTTCAACTGACCCGTAGTCAATTTCCCCAATTCCTGCGGATGATTGATAGATAAAGTACTTCCACTTCCAACAACCCTACCCCCAAGAAAACGATCGCGCTCCTTTCCATACCACACCAAATCTCCACTCGTATTTTCCGCCGAAGCCCGGTCCAACCACAATAATTTACGCAATAACCAAAATGCATTACCGCCTTGGGCCGAATCAAAATACACATGGTCTTGGTTTTCCTTGGCTACATAATAATCATCAAACCCTGAACCGTTACCGGATAACCATCCAGACCCCAAATTGAAGTACATGGGCTTTACCCAATTAAACGGAGTTTCCTCCAAATTCAATGCACTCCAGGTAGGAATAAAGCAGGTACGATCAGCAAATACGGTACCACCCATAACGATAGCATTAAATCTAAATCCCAAAATACCGTCATGCATACCTCCCGGCTGATGATCTAACGCGGTCTTCTTCTCCTGTACTTCAAATAACCTACGAGAAATACCACCACCATACACAGCCATCGCCGTCAATTGCTTGTCTTTCTTGCCAATTCGTGTATCAAACGCATACGAATAAAATTGCAACTTCGTAGACTCTAACAACTTCTTAGAACCTACCAACAACAAACGCAAAACAGCATCATCGCAACCCGAAATCAATGAGTCCAACAAGGTCCTTGAAAATTCCGAAATTCCTATTTCCGCCAACTTACTGCCAGAAACCATTTCCGATCCATCCAACAAACGCTGCATGCCATCAACCCCCAAACCACTTCCGTTGGCAATCGCCATTTTCCACGGTTGAACCGGCAAAGAAGTAGCATATTTACTCGCTAAAAATTGCGTTCTTCGTTCATCACATGCATTATTACTGCCAAAATGATACACCAACAATTCCTTGGAAGCCCGCGCATTTAACATCCGATTCACAACATCCCGCGACTCCCTGCTAACCCCTTTTAAATAATTACTCATCTGCTGCAAGCCCAAGGGAATATTAGCCCCCTGATGCGGCGAATCAAAAGAAGTGTAACTCTTTATGCAACCCAAGTCACCAGCTTCTTCCATCTTATTCAACGCGTATTTCGCTACCAACCCGCCCATACTCGCTCCAACTACATGCATCTCATCCCCGCACAAACGCTGAGATAACTGGCGTAAAACCACTTCCAAAACCTGTGCATTGTGCTCGATCCAATCACTTCCCTTCCAAAAATCTACATATACGATATCATACCCAGAGTCCAAATAGGCCTTTAACACAAGCGGAGTATGCTCAATCGCCAACCAAGTTTCCCACTCCCCAGTTTGCGAATTCCATTGCTTACCCTTCAATAAATCTACGTACCCAACATTACCACACTTACCATCCCGGCACCCTTCCGGCATGTCCGAATACCCAAAATCAATGCCTTCAACAAAAACTATCGGCCGTTTAACACAATTTCTAGCCAAACCCGTTGCCGAATCTTTGCCAAAATGAATCACCAAATTCGCACCCGATGGTATCGTCTCCCCCGATGTTAAATCCTTAATCAATACCGGAAATTCTCCAAACTCCAACGGTAAACCCTTAAAAACACCCAACGTCTGTTCCGCCCATGAAGCCTTCCACCAAAATCGTACCTGCTTAAAAAACTTACCTCCATTATTGAACATTTGTGGATTTTTAAACAATGCCAAACGAATGCTATCATCCACATCCGACATAAAAAATCGCAGATTATTCAAACCCCGTTTCCAATGGAATTTTACCGGCTCACCAATCGGTAACTCCCGTTCCCAACCATCCATTTCAACACCAAATTTTTGAACCGCTTTCAACTTCGAGTCCGTAAGAATAAACCGCGGATCCAGCACCAATTGCTGATATTCCGGCCGCATAACCGAAACCATTGGAAAAACCCCAAACGCATACTTCTCCTCAAAATCACCCACATGCCAAGGCCCCCGTTTCTCAAACCCCGAACTGTCCTCTTTAATACGATACCCACCCCGCAACCAAAAAGAATCCGTAAGCTGAGCATACGTAAAATCTACTACCAACAACGGCACTATACCCCTGCGCAGATATCCCTGAGTCCACACCTGAAAACTGTCCCAAGCCCCTTCCTGAACCTCAGAATCCACTTTGCCATATTCGTACAATTTCCATAATTCGTAGGCCTGATTCATATCAATACTATCATCCCATAACCCCAGCGATCCATCGGAAAATCGCCTGAGATCCATACCCGTATTCGATAACTCAACAAACCGTTCCTTGCCCGTTTTCTGCAATTCCAAATCGCGATACACCGAAGATCGCCATCCAAAATACCCATCCTCCAAACCCGAGGATCCTAACTGCTGAGCATTGCACAAGCAAATTCCACCCAACAATCCAAATAATACTAGTAGTGTTCGTCTCATAATTAATAAAATTTATTGAAACAAAACTCCTGAAAATCAATACCATAACCTTGGCAAATTCCGCAAAAACACCCCTCCCCCAAATCCAAGTTTTGCAAAAATCGCAACAACCTTAGGTGACACCCATCACCCCGTTGTACTAAACGTAAATTTTAACAAAATACACCATGAGAATGATCGAGAGCTTTACGCAACTACTACATCAAAAAACAAAAAGAAAAGGAATGAAAACCGCGGCCATCGTTGCCGACCTATTAAATATATCCGAAGATGCCGCCTACCGCAGAATCCGAAATCCCGAATCCCTCCGTGCCGTGGAACTCGTTATCCTAGCCAAGGAATTTAATATAGACCTTAACACCCTCATCAACCTCGGAAACAATTGGTTTCAAGGCGAATTCAAACAAATAAATCAACAATTTACCCTAGACAACCTCTTCACCGATATCAATTCTATGCTGCAAAAATGCATAGAACGACCCCATTCCTACATCGCCTACGGAGCCAAAGAAATACCCTTATTCTATTATTTCTGGTTCCCAGCCTTAGCCGCCTTTAAAAATTTTGTGTGGCAACGCGATTTCCTAAATCAACCAGAACTGAAAAATCAATCCTTCCAAGCCTCCCTCTGCCCCGTTAATCCAAAATTCCAATCCATCGCCTCCCAATACCTACAACTCCCATCCGAAGAAATTTGGAGCTACGAAACCCTGTTCTCAACCCTCTACCAAATCAAATATTACCAAGAATCTGGGTTGTTTAAAAACCAACACGAATTTCAAGCCGTTATGGACGATTACGATATGCTCATCGAACACATCCACGAACAAGCCTCCATCGGCAAAAAAATGCACCCCATTCAATCCTACCTCCAAGGCGGAGAATACAAGCTGTACTTTACACCCCTAGTTACAAACGATAATACCATCCTATTCAAAACTACCCCAGAAAATGTGGCCTGGGTAGTGTCTCAAATGTGCGGTGTAATGCAGTCCGATTGCGCCCATTGGGTAGACGCCTCCCAAAATTGGCTGGAAACCTGCAAACAAAACGGTACCCTCCTCAGTATCAGCGGTAATGGACCCAGAAACAAATTTCTACGACAGGAATACCATGCGAAAAAAAGGTTGCTCGGACTATAATACCCATCGCCTATGAGATAATTACTACCTTTGCTCTGTGAGCGGCATTTTATACCTTATTCCTACCCCCATCGGAAACTTAGGCGATATCACCTATCGAGCCGTAGAAACCCTGAAATCCGTAGATTATATCCTGGCCGAAGATACCCGCACCTCAAAAGTACTCCTCAATCATTACCACATCGATACCCCTTGCCATTCCTTTCATCAGCATAATGAACACCACAAACTCAATGGAATCATTAACGATATAAAAAATGGCAAATCCGTGGCTCAAATTTCCGACGCCGGAACCCCAGGAGTGTCCGATCCCGGTTTCCTCCTCACCCGTGCCTGCCTACAAAATCAACTGACCGTAGACGTGCTACCCGGTGCCACCGCCTTCATTCCCGCTTTACTCAAAAGCGGCTTCGCCCTCCATAAATTCACCTTCGAAGGTTTTTTGCCGATGAAAAAAGGTCGACAAACAAAACTCAACGAAATCGCAAACGCAGACCATACCACCGTCTTCTACGAAAGCCCACACAAATTGCTTAAAACCCTAGAGCAATTAAGCGAAATTATCGATCCTCAAGAACGAAGAATTTCGGTCTCCCGGGAACTCACCAAAAAATTTGAAGAAACCATTACCGGTTCCTTGGCCGATGTGTTAGCCCATTTCAAAGCCCATGCTCCCAAAGGCGAATTTGTGGTTACGTTAGAAGGAGTAAATTCGTAACGCTATAGTTAACTAAACCTAAATTTCCAACCCGTAATTTGCTCACTCATGCCGATAATCGCCGTAATATTACTACCCGCATTGCTGTTTTGGCTAGCTTGGTACCCCATGCAATTCACCCAATTGCTGTTTGTAGCCCTACTGCCATGGTTAAATTATGCCAATCTTAACAAACACAGCTCTTTCCTTAAATATTACGGAATACTCTACCTCTCCCTACTAAGCTTTAACATCACCACCACCTGGTGGGTATGGAACTCTTCGCCCGCCGGCGCCATCGCCATGCTTGCGCTCAATTCGCTGTTCATGTTACTGCCCTTTACCGCCTTCCGTATAACTGCCAAACGCACCCATAATATCACCCAAGCCTTCGCAGCCATGCTCATTACCTGGCTTACGTTCGAATACCTTCACCACCGCTGGGATCTTTCTTGGCCCTGGCTAACCCTTGGAAACGGTCTTGTAGGACTGCCCAATTTCATTCAATGGTACGAAATCACCGGAACCCTAGGAGGCAGCTTCGTAGTAATCATCGTTAACCTGCTCATCCTCAGAGCCATAAACAACAAATCCAATACCCAACTCCTGCTACCCACCATTACTTTACTGGGACTCTACCTACTCTCCATCGGACTGAAAAGCAGAATCAACCCCAAAGAAGGGACGCCCGTTAACGTAGCCGTTATTCAGCCAAACTACGATCCTTGGAACGAAAAATTCGATACCTACCCCCTAGCCATGGTGAATCAGCTCTGGGAAACAACCAAGCGATTTACCGGTGATTCTACCCAAGTGGCTATTTGGCCGGAAACCTCCTTGGTGAGCTCGATAAACCTCGATAATATCAACCTCGATTTTCAAGTTCGATCCCTGCAAGAACACCTTAGAAACGATAGCCTTCGAAAAAATCTTACCCTAATCGCCGGAATCAATGCCGTAAAATTCTTCCAATCGGAAACCAAACCCCATTCCGACGCTCGACCTACCGATGATCCAAACTATTGGTACATACCCTACAATTCCAGTATTCAGGTCGATACATCCAGAAATTACAAAACCTACCACAAATCCAAATTGGTACCCGGCACCGAACAATTGCCCTTTGTAAAATACCTGCCCTTCCTAGAATCTTTAGCCATTTCGCTGGACGAAAACTCCACCACCGGCACCTTGGGAATCTCAGACTCGGCAACTACCATGTACGCCCCAAACCCCGCTGCACCCCTCATTTGTTACGAAAGTATCTATGGCGATTATGTAAGAGATTTTGTAAAACAGGGAGCTCAATGGTTGGCAGTGATTACCAACGACGCATGGTGGGAAAACTCCCCTGGCTACAAACAACATTACAGCTATGCCACCCTAAGAGCCATTGAACAACGCAAGTGGGTAGCACGCAGTGCCAACACAGGCTCCTGCGGTTTCATCAACCCATTAGGGGAAACCGTAAAATCCACCACCTGGTACGAAAACAGACCCTCAAAGCAATCACCCTACCAGTACTTCTGGGGATTCCCTACAACTTCTCCATCGCAGTTGGAAGCCAAATTCAACGAAATCCATGAAACGGATACCCTGAAAGTTGATCCGCTATTTCCTCCAGCAAACCACCAAACCGGACTCAATCACACCCTATACGCCAATACCTTCCAAACCCTATACCTCAAAACCGGCGACCTTTTTTGGTTGATCACGCTTTCTATGATTGTTTTCCTATTCGCGTACTTGAAATTAAGAAATTCAACAAATTAATACGATTGAATTTTTAATTTTTTAATTAGCATTAAAAAATAATCTTTAGACCAAATATCCAATACTTTAGTATTCGAGATAAATCGGAGAATGTCCTCTTTAGCAACCTCAATGCTGGTATCATTAATTTTAGAAATTAATAGCTCAATTAATTGGGAAGGTTGCATTGAATCCTCCTGCCAATCACCGCTTTCTTTGGCTCTTTCACAAAAATGTTCAAGATTTAACGTTACCCCATTTTTTATATACCATTCCAAATCGTACCAATCCCTACCCTTAACCCGCGATTTCCACCTTCGATAAATCAATGCGTGCATTTTCCCCGCAAATAAGTTCGGTAACGTAAAACAAGTTACATAAAATGAAAACGGACGAATTAACAGTTGATTTTCCGTCTCGAATTTTAATGGAGGTTCTACATCAAGCTCTACTTTAATTTTAATTCTAGGTTTTGAAGATATCGGAATAGGAGATACCGAATTCTCAAACATTAATTCACCCCAAACGGTGTCCGATTTTAAAAAGGCCGAATCGATGGTTGAAGAATTACCTTTTGTATGCCGATGAATAGAAACTTCCATACCCAAGGCACTGAACTCCTCAACAACAAATTCAAAATAATAGGCTAAATCAAAATCTTTGTTTTTATCAAGCAACGAAAAATCCAAATCTTCCGAAAATCTGTCCAGTCCATGAAATATCCGTAAAGCTGTACCCCCATAAAATGCGGCATGTTTGAAGAAATTAGCTCGATACAATCCAGCCAAGGTAATCTCCTGCATAATTTCTCTTAATGCCTGCTCTGTCTCCAGTACACTGCGTGGATTATAACGCTCTAACCATTGTTTAATCATAACTCCGCTATTGCATTTATTACCATCTCAATACTTTTCTGTTTTGGACAATACTGCAGCCACGTTGTCATCTCCTGTAAATTTAAATCCTTTAACTCTCGCTCATCCATTCGTAAATCTTCGATTAAAAAAGATACTACCTGCCTTTTACTTCTTAAATTAATTCCCGATGTAGCGATTATTTTGTCACATAAACATTTCTCTTTACTCGCAATCAAAACAACTTGCTTTTCTGCAATTGCTATCGACATTAATCCCAAAGAATAATACGTTGTAGGTAAATGATAATAACTGTAGACGCTTTGGTTCGACATGATTTTTCGAGATAATTTAATGGTGCAACTTGTTACCCCATACACGCGTTCGGGTATTAACCCCCAATAAAACAATGCCGATTCCAACGAAACGTAACTCGGACCATACAAATGATTTGCAATAGAAAAGGGTTCCGCACTTGTACCACTTACCAAGGTACTTGTCATATAAAGACCTCTTCGGAGTTGAACCAAATACCCCTGCTTCACCCACTCCAATATTTTATCGTAGGGTCTGATGTAACCATCAAGCAATTGCAACAAAGTTTGCGTACTTAATGGATGATCTTTGTAGGATATTAATTCTAAAATGCCCATTTTATGTCAAATTTAATCCATTAATTCGGAAAAAATCCGAATTACTAAGCAAAATTTTTCATCATCGGCAATTTACGGAAGTTTGTATCTTTGTACCATGACTTCCGATTTGAAATTCAGAATACAACAAATTCGACAGGCAACGGAAGCCATAATTCAACAAAATCAGGCACTTTCGCAACAGCTGCAAGCCCATTCTCAAGAGCTGCTAGTGAAAAACCAACAACTGCAAGCCCAATCCCAGCAGCTGCAAACACAAAATCAGCAACTGGAATTACTGCAGGCACAAATTCAACAACTGCAACACGAAAAATCCATCCTGCTGCAAAATCAACAAACCTACAAGGAAAATCAAGCAACCTTCCAAGAAAAATGGAATGCCCTCCTTGCCCAAAATAAACAACAACAAGATTACCTCAAACAGCTGATCCTTGAAAAAGAATCCCTGTCAACCCAAAACCAACAACTTTCTTCACAAATAAACGCCCAAAGCCAAAATAACCAAGAATCTTCCCTGCTTCGCGATCGAATTGCTACCCTAGAAAATACCATAAACATGCAAAAAAATTCGCTCGCCGAACTCAAAGAAGAAAATAAATTGATTAAACTTGCAAAGAATTTGTCGGCCAACGATTCCGAAAATCAAGACCTCAAAATCAAGATCAACG
>JACCDJ010157893.1_pt1 | contig 14068 bp, 9 predicted proteins | sample 7444481 | NCBI WGS metagenome assembly JACCDJ01 (sample SAMN15323435, study PRJNA562643) | freshwater metagenome | isolation source: river surface water | place: USA:Blue River Watershed | collected 2017-08-15 | reverse complement strand
CTGTGCCATCGCGTGTCGCAGTTGTTCCCCCACCACTTCATCGGCGCGGCCATGCTGCCGCAGTCCCCGGGGGTGGATCCGCGCACCTGCATTCCGGAGTTGGAGCGTTGCATCAAAGACTATGGCTTTGTGGGCATCAACCTCAATCCGGACCCGTCTGGCGGTCACTGGACCAGCCCACCGCTGTCGGACCGCCACTGGTACCCCATCTATGAAAAGATGGTGGAGTACGACATCCCTGCGATGATTCACGTCTCTACCAGCTGTAACGCCTGTTTCCACACCACGGGCGCGCACTACCTGAATGCCGACACCACGGCGTTCATGCAATGCCTGACCTCTGACTTGTTCAAGGACTTCCCCACGCTGAAGTTCTTGATTCCCCATGGCGGCGGAGCCGTACCTTACCACTGGGGTCGGTTCCGCGGATTGGCCCAGGAGATGAAAAAGCCGTTGCTCGAAGAGCATCTGCTCAAAAACATTTTCTTTGATACCTGCGTGTACCACCAGCCTGGCATCAACTTACTCACCGAGGTGATTCCGGTGGAAAACATCCTCTTTGCCAGTGAGATGATTGGCGCTGTACGCGGCATCGACCCGCGCACCGGTCACTACTACGACGACACCAAGCGCTATGTTCAGGCCACCGCCAACCTGAACGATGCCCAGCGCTACCAGGTGTTCGAGGGCAATGCGCGTCGCGTGTTTTCGCGTCTGGACTCGACCCTCAAGGCCCAAGGCCGCTGATGGGCGCGGGGCTTCACTGCGTCAGGAGAATCGACATGTATGAATTGGGTGTGGTCTACAGAAACATAGCACGCGCCGATCGCGAGGTGGCCGATCGACTGGCCGCGCTGGGGTCGGCCACGGTGCACGAAGCCATGGGTCGCGTGGGGCTGATGAAACCTTACATGCGCCCCATCTATGCCGGAGCTCAAGTCTCGGGGACAGCGGTGACCGTGCTGCTGCATCCCGGTGACAACTGGATGATGCATGTGGTGGCCGAGCAGATTCAGCCCGGTGATATTGTGGTGGCTGCCATCACCGCCGAGTGCACCGATGGCTATTTTGGCGACTTGCTCGCCACTTCATTCAAAGCACGCGGGGCCCGCGCCCTGGTGATCGATGCGGGGGTGCGTGACGTCAAGACGCTGACCGAGATGGGCTTTCCTGTGTGGAGCAAGGCCATCAGCAGCAAGGGGACCATCAAGGCCACCATCGGGTCGGTCAATATTCCGGTGGTGTGCGCCGGCATGAGCGTGCAGCCGGGCGATGTGATCGTGGCGGATGACGATGGCGTGGTGTGCGTACCCAGGGCCATGGCGGCCAAGACGCTGGAGACTGCGCTGGCGCGTGAGGCCAATGAGGGTGATAAGCGCAACAAACTGGCGTCTGGCGTGCTGGGCCTGGACATGTACAAGATGCGTGAGCCGCTCGAAAAAGCAGGCTTGCGCTACATCGATTGAGGTCCAGACGATGGCTTGCGCGACGAGAAGCTGGTGCACCAAGCACAGATCAAGCTGGATGGCCCCTTCCTGTGGCCTGGCCTGATCGTGCTTGAGTCACTCATCACTTGACATCACACTGGAATGGAACACCCCATGAGTGAATTCACCAAAACCCCCGGTTGGCTGGACTGGTACAACGGCCCATCCAAGCCCCGTTTTCAAGTGCCTGCGGGCGCTGTCGATGCGCATTGTCATGTGTTTGGCCCGGGCGCTGAATTTCCCTATGCCCCCGAGCGCAAGTACACCCCCTGTGATGCGTCCAAGCACCAGCTGTTTGCCTTGCGCAACCATCTGGGATTTGCCCGCAATGTGGTGGTCCAGGCCACCTGCCACGGCGCAGACAACCGCGCCATGGTGGATGCCTTGCTGCATTCGCAAGGCAAGGCGCGCGGCGTGGCCACGGTACGTCGCAGTGTGAGCGATGCCGAGATTCAGGCCATGCACGACGCCGGTGTGCGCGGTGTGCGCTTCAACTTCGTCAAGCGTCTGGTGGACTTCACGCCCAAGGACGAGTTGATGGAGATTGCCAGCCGTATCGCGACATGGGGCTGGCATGTCGTGATTTATTTTGAAGCGGTGGACCTGCCCGAGTTGTGGGATTTCTTCACGGCACTGCCCACCACGGTGGTGGTGGACCACATGGGTCGACCCGATGTGAGCAAGCCCATCGATGGCCCCGAGTTTGAACTGTTCCTCAAGTTCATGCGCGAGCACCCTAATGTGTGGAGCAAGGTGTCCTGTCCCGAGCGCCTGTCGGTGACTGGGCCCAAGGCGCTGCAGGGCGAGCAGAATGCCTACCGCGACGTCGTACCCTTTGCCCGTCGCGTGGTCGAGTTGTTTCCGGACCGCGTACTCTGGGGCACCGACTGGCCGCACCCCAATCTCAAAGACCACATGCCTGATGACGGCCTGCTGGTGGACTTCATCCCCCACATCGCACCCAGCGTCGACCTGCAGCGCCAACTGCTGGTGGACAATCCGATGCGCCTGTACTGGCCGGAAGAAGTCCAATAAACCCCTAAGCCGCAACAGCCACCCAGCCACCGAACGAACGTAACACCCATGGCCTTAGACAAACCCTACCAGGACGTGCCTGGCACGATCATCTTCGACGCTGACCAGTCGCGTCGCGGCTACTGGCTCAACCAGTTCTGCACCAGCTTGATGAAGGCCGAGAACCGCGACCGCTTCAAGGCCAATGAGCGTGCCTATCTGGATGAATGGCCGATGACCGAAGAACAAAAACAGGCCGTGCTGGCCCGCGACCTCAACTGGTGCATGCGCACCGGGGGGAACATCTACTTCCTGGCGCGCATCGGGGCCACCGATGGCAAGAGCTTTCAGCAAATGGCAGGCTCCATGACGGGCATGACCGAAGAGGAGTACCGCAACATGATGATCAAGGGCGGCCGCTCGGTGGAGGGCAACCGCTATCTGGGGGAAGACGGCGACGCGCAACCTCACCGTCAACCCCAAGGCGCCGCCGGTCGGGCTGCCAACAAGGAACACTGAACATGGCACGCATCACCGCCTCCGTCTACACCTCCCACGTGCCCGCCATCGGCGCAGCCATGGACATGGGCAAGACCACAGAAGATTACTGGAAGCCCTTGTTTGCAGGCTACGACTTCTCCAAGCAATGGATGAAGGACAACAAGCCTGACGTGGTGTTCCTGGTTTACAACGACCACGCCACCGCCTTCAGCCTGGACGTGATCCCCACGTTTGCGATTGGCACGGCGGCCGAGTACAAACCTGCCGATGAGGGCTGGGGGCCCCGTCCGGTGCCGGTGGTCAAGGGCCATCCGGAATTGGCCTCGCACATTGCGCACAGTGTGATCCAGCAGGACTTTGACCTCACCATTGTCAACAAGATGGACGTGGACCATGGTTTGACGGTACCGCTGTCGCTGATGGTGGGCGAGCTCGACCCGGTCAAAGACGCCTGGCCCTGTCCGGTCATCCCGTTTGCGGTGAACGTGGTGCAATACCCGCTGCCCAGTGGACAACGATGCTTCAACCTGGGGCAGGCCATTCGCAAAGCTGTGGAAAGTTACGACGAGGATCTCAATGTGCACATCTGGGGCACGGGCGGCATGAGCCACCAACTGCAGGGCGCGCGCGCTGGGCTGATCAACCGCGAGTGGGACAACGCCTGGCTGGACAAGCTCATCAACGACCCCGCAGCTTGCGCGCAAACGCCGCACATCGAGTACGTGCGCGAAGCAGGCAGCGAAGGCATTGAACTGGTGATGTGGCTGATTGCCCGGGGTGCCATGCCCGATGTCAGCCATGGAAAAGTCACGGGCAAGCTGCCCAAGGTCACGCACCGCTTCTACCATGTGCCCGCGTCCAACACGGCAGTGGGCCACGCCATTCTTGAGACTGCTTAAATTCTGGAGAACCCCATGAAACCCATCAAAGTTGCCCTGGCGGGCGCGGGTGCCTTCGGCATCAAACACCTGGACGGCATCAAGAACATCGATGGCGTCGAGGTTGTGTCCCTCATCAGCCGCGACCTGGGCAAAACCCAGGAAGTCGCGGCGAAGTACGGCATTGGCCATGTCACCACCGATCTGGCCGACAGTCTGGCCCTGCCCGAGGTCGACGCCGTGATCCTCTGTACGCCCACACAGATGCATGCCTCACAAACCCTGGCTTGCCTCAAGGCCGGCAAGCATGTGCAGGTGGAAATCCCGCTGTGTGATGTGCTCAAGGAGGGCGAGGACGTCCTGAAGGTGCAGCAGCAGACGGGCCTGGTCGCCATGTGCGGGCATACCCGTCGCTTCAACCCCAGCCACCAGTGGGTGCACAACAAAATCCAAGCGGGTGAATTCAACATCCAGCAAATGGATGTGCAGACCTACTTCTTTCGCCGCACCAACATGAACGCCTTGGGCCAGCCGCGCAGTTGGACCGATCACCTCCTGTGGCACCATGCGGCGCATACCGTCGACCTGTTCGCTTACCAGGCGGGCAGCCCGATCGTGAAAGCCAACGCGGTGCAAGGGCCCATCCATCCCGCGCTGGGGATTGCGATGGACATGAGCATCCAACTGAAGGCCGCTAATGGCGCCATCTGCACACTCTCGCTGTCATTCAACAACGACGGCCCGCTGGGTACGTTCTTTCGCTACATCGGCGACACTGGCACCTACATCGCCCGATATGACGATCTGGTCAACGGCAAGGAGGAGAAGATCGATGTGTCACAGGTGGATGTGTCGATGAACGGCATTGAATTGCAGGACCGCGAGTTCTTTGCGGCCATCCGCGAGGGCCGAGAGCCCAACGCCAGCATTGCGCAGGTGTTGCCGTGTTATCAGGTGTTGCACCAATTGGAGCAGCAGTTGGCCTGATTGATCGTCTCGCCTCGGAAGAACGGCTGACACGCTCGAGGGCGGGTCAGCCGTTTTTTCATGGAGATAGCGTTGATGATGCGCGTCTCGACCCTGGGGTGGACGCGCAACGGGTTCGCTGGGTCAACCGCTTTACAGCGAATCGATGAAGCTGCGCAGCTTGTCACTGCGGCTGGGATGCTTCAGCTTGCGCAAGGCCTTGGCCTCGATCTGACGGATACGCTCGCGCGTGACATCAAATTGCTTGCCGACCTCTTCCAGCGTGTGGTCGGTGGACATTTCGATACCAAAGCGCATGCGCAGCACCTTGGCTTCGCGCGGCGTGAGGCCATCCAGGATATCCTTGACCACGTCACGCAAGCCCGCTTGCATCGCGGCTTCGATGGGCGCGGTGTTGGCCGTGTCCTCGATGAAGTCGCCCAGGTGTGAATCGTCGTCGTCCCCGATCGGCGTTTCCATGGAGATGGGCTCCTTGGCGATCTTCATGATCTTGCGGATCTTGTCCTCGGGGATCTCCATCTTGGCCGCCAGGATGCTGGCGTCCGGCTCGAAGCCGAACTCCTGCAGATGCTGGCGGCTGATGCGGTTCATCTTGTTGATGGTCTCGATCATGTGCACCGGGATGCGGATGGTGCGCGCCTGGTCGGCGATGGATCGCGTGATGGCCTGGCGGATCCACCAGGTGGCGTAGGTCGAAAACTTGTAACCGCGACGGTATTCGAACTTGTCCACCGCCTTCATCAAACCGATGTTGCCTTCCTGGATCAGGTCGAGGAACTGCAAGCCGCGGTTGGTGTACTTTTTGGCAATGGAGATGACCAGACGCAGGTTGGCCTCGATCATCTCTTTCTTGGCATCACGCGAGGCGGCTTCGCCTTCGTTCATGCGCTTGTTGATGTCTTTCAATTCGGACAGCGGCACCACCACGCGTGACTGCAGGTCGATCAGCTTTTGCTGCAGTTCCTGGACCGGCGGAATGTTGCGGTTCAGGGTGGAGGACCATGGCTTGCCCGCCGAAGCCTGCTTGGTCACCCATTGCAAATTCAGCAGGTTGGGGGGGAAGTCCTTGATGAAGACGTCCTGAGGCATGCCGCACTTGTCCACGATGATGCGGCGCAACTCGCGCTCTTTCTTGCGCACATCGTCCACTTGGGCACGCACCATGTCGCACAATTTTTCAATGGTGCGGGCGGTGAAGCGAATGGTCATGAGCTCGTCGCTCAGTGCACGCTGTGCTTTTTGGTAACCCGGCGTGCCGTAGCCTTCCTTGTCGTACACCTTGTGCATTTTTTCGAACAGGGTGGCGATGCGGCCGAAGCGCTCGAGTGCCTCGCCCTTGAGTTCTTCGAGCTTCTTGGTCAGGGCCTTGGAGCCGCCTTTGCCGTCGTCGTCGTCGGAATCGTCGAACTCGTCGAAATCTTCTTCGGCCACATAGTCATCGGCTTCGTCGGTGTTGCTGAACCCGTCGACCACGGTCGAGATGACAACCTTGCCTTCGCGAATCTCCTCGGCCATGCGCAGGATTTCAGCGATGGTGGCGGGAGATGCGCTGATGGCCTCCATCATGTCCATCAAGCCGCCTTCGATGCGCTTGGCGATTTCAATTTCGCCTTCGCGGGTCAGCAGCTCCACCGTGCCCATTTCGCGCATGTACATGCGCACCGGGTCGGTGGTGCGGCCGAATTCGCTGTCCACGGTGGAGAGGGCGGCTTCGGCTTCCTCCTCGGCCTCTTCCTCGGTGGAGGCGGTGGGGGCGTTGTTGTTCAGCAGCAGGGTTTCGACGTCCGGCGTTTGCTCATAGACGGCCACGCCCATGTCGTTCAGCATGGAGATCACGACTTCCAGCGTTTCGGCGTCTACCAACTTGTCGGGCAGGTGGTCGGAGATTTCGCCATGCGTGAGGTAGCCACGCGTTTTACCCAGCTTGATCAGGGTCTTCAGGCGCTGGCGTCGTTTGAGTAAGTCTTCCTCGGACAGCACTGTCTCGTCGAGGCCGAATTCCTTCATCAGCGCACGCTCTTTGGCCTTGCTGATCTTCATGCGCAGGGGTTTCACCTTCTCGGTGCTGGCCTCTTCCACCACCTCGGGTTCAACCAATTCCAACAGGTCTTCGTCGTCGCTCGGCGGTGGTGCGCCCTTGGCGATGGCCTTGCCCTTGGCAGCATGTTTGCCGGCCTTGGGCGGGGGGCTGTGCTCAGCGGCTGCGTGCTTGACGGGAACTGTCTTGGCGGTGACGGATTTGGCCGAAGTGGTTTTGCCAGCAGGAGTCTTCGCGACGGCCTTGGCGTCGACTTTGACGGGCGCTGCGGGTTTTTTGGAGTCGGCCTTGGGGGCCGGTGCAGCTTTGGTGGCGGCAACGGGTTTGGCTGTGGGTTTGGCCACCGGTTTGGCGGGGGCTGCCTTGGCGACAGGCTTGGCAGCGGGTTTGGCCGCGAGCTTGGGTGCAGGCTTGGCAACAGGCTTGGTGGCCAGCTTGGTGGCCGGCTTGGCTGCCACTTTGGTCGGCACTTTAGGGGCAACTTTGGAAGCAACCGCAGGTTTTTTGGCAGAAGGGGGAGCAGACTTTTTCACAGAGGCAGGTTTCTTGGCAGTGGCGGCACTCCCTTTGGCAGTGACCGTCACGGGTTTCGACACAGGTTTCGCTGAGGTGGCGCTTTTGCCGGCAGCGGCTTTCACGGGGGGCTTGGCCGACGCTTTAGACGCTACAACCGGTTTGGCCGCGGGTTTGGCCGCGACTTTGGTGGCAGCAACTGTTTTCGCCAAGGGCTTGGCAGCCGGCTTGGCTGCCGATTTGGCAGCGGTAGGCTTGGACTTACGGTCAGGCATCTTGTTCCTCGACAGCAAACAACAAAACCAGCGTCCCGGTGAGGGACGCCACGAAGTTCAGCAGGGGAGGCAAGCGAGGAGGGCGAACATTTGGTGTGCAGTCCTTGCGGGTATGGGCGGGTCGTGCATCGGTGTCACGGTTGGCCACTCCGGAGGTGCTGCTGTCGCACTTGCCTAGGTGTTGTGGATTATACCTGAAGGTGTGGACTTGAGTTGGGCGTAGCGGGCGCTCAGGGACTTGAAACGTTCGTAGAGCGCAGGGTCGGTGGCCACGTGGGGGGCCATCTCGCTCAATTGGGCCGAAATCTGGGCTTTCTCCATCTCGTGCAGGATGCTGGTGAGCTCGCCCTGGTCGTGCTCGAGTTCGGCCGGCGCCTGCTCCACCAGCGCACACAACCAGGCCTCGTTCGGGTGGCCGCGCAGCGCCTCGCGCAGGGCTGCCCAGGGTTGCACCCCATGCTCGTGCAGTTGATGGTCCAGCCAGGTCAGCACGTCGCCGTGGGGGGCGGGCAACTCGCACAACAAGGTTTGCTGGGTGGGGGACAGTTCCTCCCAGGCGGCCATGGCGCTGAACAGCAGCTGTACCGCACGGTCCTGGCGCGGGGCCGCCTGGCGCCGCAATCCGGGTGAGGGCGGCGGGAGGCTGCGTCGCTTGAAAGGGGGGCTGTTGCCCCCCCAGCGTGGCTTGAAGTTGCCCGAACCGGCCGGGCCTGCGCCGCGATCTGCCGACGACGCCCCCGAGTGCGTGCGGGTATGGCCGGCGAGGTCGGGGGACCACAGGCGCTGCAATTCGTGCGCCCCAATCTGCACCAGGTCGGCCAACTCATTGAGTAACTGGGTTTTCAACACACCCTCGGGCAAGGGTGTCCACAAGGGGCGGGCCTGGCTGGCCAGCAGGGCCCGCCCTTCGGCCGTGGCCAGGTCACAACCCTCGCGGGCCGTGTCGACGAGAAATCGACTGAGCGGTGTGGCGTCCTGCACGCTGCGGGCAAAGGCGTCGGCGCCAAACTCGCGCACAAAACTGTCGGGGTCGTGCGGGTCCGGGAGGAAAAGGAAGCGAATGCTGCGCACATCGGTGGCATAGGGCAGGGCGCCGTCCAGGGCTTTGCGTGCGGCACGCCGCCCGGCTGCATCGCCATCGAAGCTGAACACCACCGAGTCGGTCACACGAAACAGCTTTTGCACATGCTCGGTGGTGCAGGCGGTCCCCAGCGTGGCCACGGCTTGTGCAAACCCCAGTTGGGCCAGCGCCACCACATCCATGTAGCCCTCGGTGACCAACACATAGCCGGCATCGCGAATGGCCTGGCGTGCCTCATACAGCCCATAGAGCTCGCGTCCCTTGCTGAACACCGGGGTTTCGGGCGAGTTCAGGTACTTGGGCGTACCTTGCCCCATCACCCGACCGCCAAAGCCAATGCATTCGCCGCGGATATTGCGGATGGGGAACATGATGCGGTCGCGGAAACGGTCGTAGCGTTTCTCTTCCGATCCTTCATCCTGTTGATGGATGACCAGGCCGCTTTCTACCAGCACGGGGGCCTGGTAGTCAGGAAATACGCTGGCCAGGCTGCGCCAGCCGTCCGGCGCGTAACCCAGCCCGAAGCGCTTGGCGATGTCACCGGTCAACCCACGCCCCTTGAGGTAGTCAATGGCCTGGGGAGCATGCTTGAGGTGTTGCTTGTAAGCCGTGGCCGCTTGCTCGAGCACGTCGGTGATGGTGGCCTGGTGTTCGCGCCGCTCGGCCGCGCGCTGGCGCTCGGCCGGGTCCACCTCCTCCTCGGGGACTTGCATGCCGTAGGTGTGGGCCAGGTCCTTGACGGCCTCCACGAAGTTCATGCCGGCGTGTTCCATGAGGAAACCGATGGCATTTCCATTCTTGCCGCAGCCAAAGCAGTGGAAGAACTGCTTGGTGGGGCTGACCGTGAAGGAGGGCGACTTCTCGGCATGGAAGGGGCACAGGCCCATGAAATTGGCGCCGCCTTTTTTCAATGCCACATGGCGGCCCACCACCTCGACCACGTCGGCACGGGCGATGAGTTCCTGGATGAAGTGCTGGGGAATGGCCACGGAGCGATTGTCGGCGATCTGGGGCAGCGCGGTTGAATCCGGCCGCAAGCATGCAGGGGCAGGCCGCGTTGGCCCTAGTCGCCGGCTGCTGTGCCCTCGCGCCGAGGGTCGATGCCAGCGGCCCAGCGGGGTTGTGCCGATGTGCCCAGGTTGACCAATACGTGCAGTCCGCTGGGCATCGGGAGCGTTTGGACGGGGGCCCCCAGCCCTTGCAATTGCGCCATCCACGGCGGGCTGAACCGTCCTGCTTCCACCAGGGTGGGGCCATTGAGTGAGGCCACATGCGGCAACGCCACGGCCTGTTCGGGGGGCAGTTGGTCTTGAAACAGGGCCAGCAGGGTCTGGGCCACATAGGGAATGATCAGGCTTCCGCCGGGACTGCCAAGGACAGCGAGCAATCGGTGGTCCTGGGCGTCAAACACCAGGGTAGGGGACATGGAGGAGCGCGGGCGTTTGCCCGGTTGCACCCGGTTGGCCACGGGTCGACCGTCGGCATCGCGCGGGCTGAAGCTGAAGTCGGTCAGTTGGTTGTTCAGCAAAAACCCCCCCACCATCAGACGCGCGCCCATGCTGCTCTCGATGCTGCTGGTGAAACTCACGGCCTGGCCTCGGCCATCGACAATGCTGAGATGCGTGGTGCCACGCTCGGGTTGATCCGGCATCGGCGCCCAGGCCATGGGCAGACCGGCAGGTTGCCCCGCCGGAGCGGTGCGCACCGAAGGGGTCGTTGGGTGGGCGGGCAACAGGCCTGCGCGTTGGGCCAGGTAGTTGGGGGCTACAAGAGCGCGCCAATCACCACCGGGGGCGGGCACGAAGGCCGGGTCGCCCACATAGGCGGCGCGATCGGCAAACGCCAGGCGGCTGGCTTCGGTGAAGAGATGGGCCCACAGCACAGAGGGCATCTCGGACAGCAAGGCTGACGCCGGCAGTGTTTGGAACAGGGCCGAGCGCTCCAGCAGCCCCAGAATCTGCGCAACCGCAATCCCCCCCGAGCTGGGCGGCGGCATGCCGCAGACTCGCAGGGTCCGTCCTGCCAGGGTATGAAGATGGCACCAGGCAGGTCGAACCACGGCGGTGTAGCGCTGCAGGTCGTCCATGCTCAGGCGCCCCGGGTTGACCGGGTGTTGACGAACCCGCTGAACCAGTGCCTGGGCCAGTGGGCCCTGGTACAAGGCATCCGCCCCATGTTGGGCGATGAGCCTCAGGGTGCGTGCCAGGGCCGGGTTGCGCAAGGGGTGCCCGATCGGCCAGGCTTGACCTTGGGGGTTCAAGAAGTAGGCCGCTGCCGCCGGGTCTTGTTGCAAGGAGGCGGCCTGATCCTGAATGGCCTGGTGCAGCCGTGCGCTGACCGGAAAGCCTCGTGTTGCCAGTTGGAGGGCCGGCTCGACGAGACGCCGCCAGGGCAGACGGCCATGCTGTTGATGCGCGAGTTCAAGCAGGCGCAGCACGCCGGGTGTGCCCACCGAGCGCCCACCTGGCACGGCCTGTGCCCAAGGCATGGGCGTGCCGTCGGTGAGCAGAAACAAGGATTCATCCGCTTCGAGTGGAGCGGTTTCGCGCCCGTCCAGTGCCACCACCTCGCCACCTTGGGACAGAAGCAGGAACCCACCGCCGCCCAGGCCGCTCGATTGAGGCTCGACCAAGGTCAGCACCAGCTGGGCGGCGATGGCCGCGTCCACCGCACTGCCGCCCTGACGAAGGATTTGCCACCCCGCGTGGGTGGCCAGAGGATGGGCCGTGACGATGGCACGGCTGGAAAAGATCTGCGCTGGTTTGTCTTGCCAGGGGCTGGCGGCCTCAGGGGTGGCTCGGGGATCGACTTGCGCCCAGGCCAGGGCCCCGCTCAGGGCCCAACAGAGCAAACCCGGTAGGGCCAGGCGTGGGAGCAGCCCGCGAATGGCCCCGGCCCTGCGCAGCCGGTTCCGAAACGGGTGCTCAGCGCGGAGCCAGTCGAATCGCGCCATCGAGGCGAATCACCTCGCCGTTGAGCATGTCGTTTTCGAAGATGTGACGCGCCAGGCGTGCATAGTCTTCGGGCGTGCCCAGACGGGATGGAAAGGGAACACCCGCGGCCAGGGAGTCCTGAACCTCCTGGGGCATCGAGAAGAGCATGGGCGTGCCAAAAATGCCGGGGGCAATCGTCATGTTGCGAATGCCGTTGCGCGCCAGGTCGCGAGCAATCGGCAGGGTCATGCCCACCACGCCACCTTTGGAGGCGCTGTAGGCGGCCTGGCCGATTTGACCATCGTAGGCTGCGACCGAGGCGGTGGAGATGATGACGCCACGCTCACCGGTGGACTCCGGTTCGTTGTGGCTCATGGCGGTAGCGGCCAGGCGAATCATGTTGAAGGTGCCCACCAGGTTGACCATGATGGTCTTGGTGTAGGTGGACAGGGTGTGAGGGCCGTTCTTGCCAACGGTTTTTTCGGCGGGGGCGATGCCGGCGCAATTGACCAGTCCCATCAATTTGCCCCGCGCAACCGCCGTGTCCACCACCAGTTGTCCATCGGCTTCGCTGGAGACGTCGCAGCGCACGAACGTACCGCCAATCTCGCGCGCCACGGCTTCGCCTTTGTCGACCTGCATGTCGGCGATCACCACCTGCCCCCCCTGCGCGGCCAGCATGCGCGCCGTGCCTTCACCCAGCCCGGAGGCGCCACCCGTGACGATAAAAACCTTGCCTGCAATCTCCACGATGTCCTCCGCTGGGTTGATGAAATATGCCGGAAGATTATCTCAGAGCCCCTGTGCCACCTTCGAAGCGGCGACAATCCAGCACCATGAGCATTGCACGTTTGATCGTTCCCCTGTTGTTATCCGCGCTGGTGTTGATTACCGGGTGCAGCACGGCCCCGACCACGCCGGGGTCGGGCAACTTCCCAGGCGTCTCGACCACTGGGTCGACCTCGCCAGGGTCTGCCGCGGGTGCGGTGGCGCCAGCGGCCACCGCGGGTGTGACCACGGACCCCCCCCCGGCGATACCCAAAAAACCGCCCAAGCTTGGGCTTGCGCTGGGTGGTGGCGCGGCACGCGGCTTTGCCCATGTGGGGGTGATCCAAGTGCTCGAGGAGGCGGGGATTCACCCGCAACTGGTGGTGGGTACCTCCGCCGGTAGTCTGGTGGCCGCGCTGTATGCCAGCGGGAAAAACGGGGCCCAGTTGCAGCGCGTGGCGGAAACGATGGAAGAGGCCACCCTGACCGATTGGACCATCCCCTGGTTGTCGCGCGGGATGATGCGGGGCGACGCGTTGGCCCGCTACGTGTCCAGTCAAACAGGAGGGCGTCGCATCGAGGATGTGCGCGTGCCTTTGGGGATTGTGGCGACAGATTTACACAGCGGGCAAGGCATGCTCTTTCAACGCGGCGACATCGCCACCGCGGTGCGCGCGTCCAGTGCGGTGCCCTCGGTGTTTGAACCGGTGCGCATCGGTGGACGTGACTATGTCGATGGAGGGCTGGTCTCGCCAGTGCCGGTGCGTTACGCCAGACAGATGGGCGCAGACCTGGTCGTGGCGGTGGATATCTCCAGCGCCCCAGAGGGCAACAAAGCGTCCGACATGCTGCAAATTCTGCTGCAGACCTTCACCATCATGAGCAAGAGCATCAATGGATTCGAGTTGAAGGAGGCGGATGTCGTGGTGCGTCCGGCGCTGAACAACGTGGGCAGCGCGGCCTTCAACGAACGGCGACGTTCGATCGAAGCCGGGCGTCAGGCCATGTTGCAAGCACTGCCCCAATTGCGGGAAATGCTGGCCTTGCGCTGAGCCCAAAAAAGGGGCCCGTCAAGCGACGGGCCCTGAAGGATCCCTGAACCCGAAGGTGTCGAAAGGATCCGAGGAGACAACCGGTGATGGGTCTGACGCGAACGGTCGCTGGAGGACCGGGGCCAGGCCCTTGGGAGAATTAACGCTTGCGCGAAGCCGTCTTGGCAGCGCCCACAGCGGTGCTAACCGCCGAGGTGGTCAGGGCTTGCAGATTGGCTTGGGCGGCTTCGGTGGCTTGCTTGACCACTTTTTGCACGCTGTCCATGGCGTTGTTGCTGGCAGCCAGCGAGCTCTTGAACAGGGCCATCACAGGCTCGGTGCCGGCCGGGGCGTTCTTGGTGGCGGAATCCACATAACCGACCACGGCTTGCTGGGCTTGGCTGGCTTGCTGCTCAAACGCCTTGGTGAACTCGGCGCTGGTGGTGGTGGTGATGTCGTAAACATGGCGGCTGTAAGCAGCGGCTTTCTCGGCCAGGGGCTGCACGGCAGCGGTCTGCAGGGCAACCAGCTCTTGGGCGTCTTTGACAGACAGCAGGGCGTG
>JACCDJ011164943.1_pt1 | contig 14077 bp, 18 predicted proteins | sample 7444481 | NCBI WGS metagenome assembly JACCDJ01 (sample SAMN15323435, study PRJNA562643) | freshwater metagenome | isolation source: river surface water | place: USA:Blue River Watershed | collected 2017-08-15 | reverse complement strand
GGTGCACACGGGCGAGTCGGAGCGCGCTCCGATACCTCTCGGCACCCATGGCGATCTGCGACTCTGGCAGCACGATCCAGGCCACCTCGGCGGCCTCGTTCACCGCCAGGAACCCGAAGGTCTTCGGTCGACCGTGGAGTGGCTCTCCGCTGTCGACGTTCCACGCTGCCTGCATGTCGTATGCGCGCCGGAACACGTCGCGCCTAAACTCGTAGACCGACGGGGCGCACGTCGACTTGACATCGATCATCACGTGCTGCGGGATCTCCAGGTCGATGCGGCGCTTGCCCGGAAGCCCGTAGATCACGAACCGCGACGAGCGCTCGACCAGGGCGTCTCGCCGAAGGATGACCTTCGACAGCGGCAGGCCCTTGGCAAGCTCGAATCGAGACAGCGCACTCGCCCGGCGGCGCGCCCTCTCGTACGACGCCGGGGACAGGACCGTGATGCCGGGACGTGAGTGCTCCGCTTCCCAGTCGGCGGCCCATCTCTCGCGGGCCTCGACAACGCCCTTCTTGCCGCGCATCTCCACCAGCCACTGGGGCTCGTTCGGCCGGCGAACGACGGAGCCCTCTCGCTCTGGCTCGAGCGCGAACGTGTGGATCGCGGTGCCCTCACGCGCTGCGTCGCTGTCGCCTCCGCCGTCGATACCGAGATACACCTTGAGCCGCGTCGACGAGAGCGCCTCGTCGGCATGGTACTCCTCTGCCGAGCACGACCACTCTCGGTGATCGGCGAACGCGAACTCGTCGTCGCTGGAATAGAGTTCTCCGTCCATGAGTCAGCCTCGCAGGTACCAGGCGGCGAACGTCGCTCTTCCGCCCTCGAGTAGGTAGACGGATTCGATACCTCGCTCGTCCGTCACCACCGCGACAGCATCGCCGCCGCGGTAGGAGCCGCTGGACCAGCCGCCGACGTCAGCGAGGGCGTACTGCTCAGCGGCGGATGCCGCCGAACTTGCTGCGATGCGGCTGCTCGGCGCATCGCAGCCGTCGATGGACACCAGGAACAGCATCGCCTACTCGGCCGCTGCCGCCTCGGACTTGGCCTTCAGCTCCGCGACCCGCAGAGGCGCCTTCTTCTTGCTGGTCGTCGTCGCTGCCTCGCTGGCCTTGTCGCTCGCGAGGCTCGCCGCGTAGGCGGCCTTGGCCTTGGCCAGCCATGCGGGCGGCGTGGTCTCTGCGTTGCCAGCGTAGCCGAGCAGTGCGAGCACGTCGGCACGGGGCACCGTCTCGGGGATCTCGTCGGCGAAGTCCTTGCTGGTCGCGTACGCGACAGCCTCCCGCGGCTTGAATCCCCGTGGCGTCTGCGGTCCGGCGGGCCCACGCACGTTGCCCTCGCCCTTCTTGCTGGCCTTGGAGAGCGCGCTGGTCCACGCCAGCTGGCCCTCGTGGACGGCGAGCTTGGTCTCACGATCAAGAGACGTCAGCCGGCGGAGCTTGTTGAAGTGCTGCTCCGAGATCTCCGTCGCGCCGTTCACACGGAACGCGGGGTTGTGCTGCATGAGCGCCGCCAGCTTCTTCCTGGCGTCGTCCTCCTTGAGGCCGCAGCCGTTCTTGCTCAGCGGCAACACGAGCAGCTCGGCATAGTGGGCGAGGTCGATCGGCGAGAGCGGCTTGAGGCTCTGCATCGCCCCGCCGCGCTCCACGGCATCGGCGTAGTCCTGCGCGCTCTTCTTGCGCGGGACCTTCTGGCAGAGCAGCACCCATCCTCGCTCCGGTCGAATGCCTCGGTCACGAAGGATGCACATCGCGTAGTAGCGACGGTAGCCCTCCTCCATCTCGTGCCGGCGCGTCGCCGGGTTCACGCTGACGTCGATGGGCTGCTCCTGCCGCTTCGGCAGCGTCTCCAGGAGATCGAGAATGTCGTTCTCGCAGAACGAGCACGGCTGACCCTTGTATTCGTAGGCCGGGAAGCGGGGGCCGTTCTTGGTGTAGTCGACGTCGATGTCGTCGATCGACAGCCACACCGACTCCTCTCGGTCGCCGGATCGGCTGCCCTCCTCCTTCGTGGCAAGGCCGAAGCCCTTCTTCTTGAGATCGACGTGGGGTCGAGTCGCGGTGGGATTCGTGATGGTGTCGGTCATGGCTGCGATCTCTGTACCGGAGCGATTCCTGATTTATTGCATCGAGCTTTCGATTCGGCGTAGCTCTGCCGCGGCCGCCCGACGAGCCCGATGCAGTCGGCTCATCACGGTCCCGATCGGAACGCCGGTCTTCGCCGCCGCCTCCTTGTACGAGCAGCCGGCGAGGTCGACGAGCCGAAGCATCTCCTCGTGCTCCTCGCTCACCATCGTGAGCGCGCACTCGATCCGCTCTCGCAGCACGGAGAGCTCGAGCCGCTGCTCACCATGGTGCCCCTGCGCCGCCGCCCTGGTGGCCTCGGAGAAGCCACCCCCGCTGGCCTGCGCGGTCGTTCGGATCTCGGGCCCGAGCCGCTCGTACGCCGCTGCCCGCAGTCGAGTGCTCGTCACGTGGGACAGGAATACCCTTACGAGAATGGATCTCAGCCACGGGGCCGGATCTGCGCCGGGTCGGAATGTGTCCCGATGGCGCCACGCCTTGAGGAGGGCCGACTGCGCCAGGTCTTCCCCATCGGTGGGGCTCAGGCGCATGGCTAGGGCATGCACGCTATCCGCGTGCTTGGCGATGGTGGCGGCATCGATGGACATGGCTCTGGGTCTCCGGTGGCTCGTTGCAATCTTCCAGGATGCCCCGACTCGGGGACCCTGGCTGGCGACCTATCGGCCACCGGTGCGGTTCGTTGCGTCGCTTCGAGAACATTTTTCCGGCCCATATCGGGCCGCGCCTGACTACGCCGCGCGACCGCCGTGGCGGTGAGAGCGCGTCGCATTGAATGCCATCTTCTCCTCGATGGCAGTATCGAGGTCGAGACCGAGAGCGCCAGCGAGATCGAAGACCCGGATCACGATGTCCGCCAGCTCACTCGGCAGACCCTCCGGCTTCCCGTCGGCGCGTCGGCGCGGCTTGAAGTCCAAGTCGCGCACACACTCGAGCGACTCGCCGACCGCCTCGCTGGCAATGAGCGCGAGCTTGCTCAAGATGCAGTTGATCGAGATCCTCAAGCCCGGCGTGCTCGGAACCGCGTCGTTGATCGCACCGATCCGTCGGAGCAGGTCGCCGATCTCAGCGGACTCACCATCCGCCTTCGCGGCTTCCTGCTCGTCCTCCCACCAGCCCTTGAGCTTGGCCGTCTCGTGAGCCTCTTCCACTAGCTTTGCGATCTTCATTCTTCCATGTCCTTGCTGCGGTCCTTAGGGCCGCTGGTTGATCGTACATCTCCCCGATGGAACTCACAGATCACGGAGACCCACCACGAGGTGCACATGATCGCAGCCTCGCGCTCGAAGGTCTCGGTGAGAGGGTCGACACCGAGAGCCGCAGCAAGCCAGCTCTGCATGGTGTCCCCCGGGTACGTGCTGGTCGCGAGCCCCCGCAGCTTGGCGGAGGGGCCAAGAGATGCGCGCACGTAGCGAGGCCAACGCGCATCCTTGCCGCCGTCGTAGAGTGCCATCTCGTGCTGGAGGCTCAGGGCTTCGAGCCACTCGGTGGGATCGGCATACTGCAAGGCGCTCTTGGTGAGCGCTGCCGGCGGGAGCTCGCCGTCGGGAGATCGAAGGTCGTCAATGAGCTTGCGCCATCGCGTGCTGCGCGTAAGCTCTGTGCAGGTCACTCGGTACCAGCCGTATGCCGCGATGGTCACATCGTCGCCATCGTGCACCAGCACCGAGGACCCGCCCAGGGCGTTGATGTCGGTGCCGTTGACCGAGACAGTGAACCGGCACGCATCGATCGCTCGTCGCTCTTCGTCGCTCTGCCAGCGCTTGTCACCGGTGACGAAGACCTCATCACGCAGGCGCATCTTGAGTCCCGGGTACGACCGATCGAGGCTGTCGATGATGTCGCTGACGGTACCAGCCGGCACCGTCGCGGAACTCGATCCGGTCAGCCTGCGAAGCTGGCTTGGGAAGTGAACGACTGGCATACTACTGGTCCCGATCTGTAAGCTCTTCGAGGAGACTCGCGTTCTCCGCTTCAAGCTTCCTGACTCTATCCTCAAGCACCGCTACAGTCGCAGCGAGTTCTTTATTCAGCGCATCAAGTCTTGCAACTTCCGCCTTGCGCTTCGCAAGCGCGGCCCACAGATTGGACTTGCCCATCAGCTACCACACTTCCCACAGCGCACGAAGCTCTGCCTTCAGCTTGGATGTCCGAGCAATGCCGCCGGTCTCGTGCTCCTTATTCGCGAATACGATCGCGTTCTCGATGAACGCGTCGATCTTCGCAGGATCATCTCCGCAGGCCGCGCGACGCTCGTGCATCGGCCGATCGTTGTCGACATAGATCATCACGAGCTGTGCGTCATCGCTCATTGAAACGCCTTCTCGCGACTGGTCCGGGTCTTGGATGGTCTCGCCGTACTTGACGGCGACGATGTCCATCGTCGGGATCGTGGTGCCGGAGTCCTTGAACGACTCGGCGGGGTGCGAAGTCATGACTGCGCCGATGTCCAAGAGCCACTCGCGGAACTCCAGAAACTGCCTGCGGGGCGACTTCAGCCACGTGCCGCCAGGCACGATCCAGCCGATGCACCCACCTTCGGCCAGCATCGACCACGCATGGCGAAAGTGCGTGAGCCATGCCATGACGTCGCCGTCAACGGAGAACGGCGGGTTGCCGACGACGACATCGAACGGTTCGTTCGGACGCCACGAAAGGAAGTCGCACGCGTTGACCTCGTAGCCCTTGGCCCGAAGCGCTGCGACGTTCAGAGGATCGATCTCGCAGCACGTGATCTCGCACAACGGCCAGCGCTGACGCATGGCATCGGCGATCGACCCCCAACCGGCGCTCGGCTCGAGCACGCGCATGGACGACTTGCTGACACCTCGCGGCCACCACTCGCCATCGACGCTCTTCACGAGGTCGGAAGCAAGCTCAGCAGGGGTCGGAAAGTAGGCGTGCGGGTTATCGGCAGGCATCAACCCGGTGGCCAGCACCGCCGAGATCGACGCAGTGGGGATGTACGGGAACACGTGCCCCTTGCCTCGTACCCACTTCCCCCGCAGGCGCTCGATGACCTGCGCCAGCTCGTCGTATACGTGGCGCTCCACCTCTGGCATGGGGAGCAGCACATTGCCTCGGATGACGGCGAAGCGGAGCAGATTCATCACCGGCTCGCTGATCCGGCGAGAGATGAGCGGTACGCCCGCGTCGATCGCTGGAGACGCGGCGAACAGGTCTTGAACGCCGCACGGTGCCTTCTTGCGTCCCATGCGTTCAGTACAGGCACCGAAGCGCCAACCTTCCATCTGGCCGGTCTTAGGCCTTGCTCGCGCTTTCGTTGGGGTCCATGCCAGCAATGAGGTGCCGCTCCGAACCGTCCAACGACGACAGGACCACCGGGTCGAACTCTTTGCCGCGGGCGACCCTGCCCCACGAGATCTTGATTCGTTCGTTTCCGCCCAGGGCGGAGACGGCATCGGCGAGGTACAGGCCATGCACCCACCAGTCGCCGGGTTCGCCGTCGAAATCCTGCGTTGCGCAGCTCGAGCGAGCCGAGCCGCTCTCCCTGCTCGTCGCAACACCCACGAGGCCTTCGGGACCCACCGTGATGCGCACCGCGGCCGACGTGGGGAGGCGCACCTTCATCACCTCGACCACCGCCGCGAGCTCGTCACGCTGAACGGTCACGCTTCCGGTGGACTTCGCCATCGACAGCACCAGTCGGATCGGCGGCGGTTCCATCGAGTGCTGCATGAGCGTCACGGTGTCGCCGTCCGCCCGCAGGCGCAGCAGCTTCTTGTTGCTGCGCGAGTCCTTGCCCACCTCCACGTCCCACTCCTGCGCATGGGCGGCCATCTTCGCCAGACGGATTGCTCCGGCGCGGATGAGCTGGAGCCTCCCTCGGTAGCCGAATCCGTCGGCCGACGGAATGCCGCAGACCGCAGCTCTGTGCCCGTCCGTGGCGAGCGTCTCGATCCCATCGTCGTCAACCTCGATGACGAGCTGGCAAGCGGAAGGCTTGCCCTCGTCCGCGCACACGGCATACAGCGCGCCATTGACGATCCTCGCCAGCAGCGCGCCGGAGATCGGGTAGTGCGCGCTGCCTGCGAGCGGGGCATCCGGCGCGTAGTAGTCGGCGCCCGGGTATCCAGCCACCTCGATCTCGAGACGGCCGCAGCGGAAGGTGGTCCAGTTGCGCTCGTTCGTCGCGACCGTCGCGTCGCCGTCCGGCAGTACCTTCGTCGCAGCGACGACTTCTTTGGCCGAGATCGCCACGCTGCCATCCGCGGTGACTGATGCCGGAATCGACCGGGTCAGGCTGTGCATCATGTCGCCGGCGGTCAGCTCGACGGTCTGGCGCGCAACCGATGCGACGACCCTGACGCAGGACTCCAGCGGAGATGCCTCCCGACGCACCGCCCACTGGGCGACGGTGGAGAGAGCCTGGTGCAGTACGTGCGAGCGAGCGGAGAAGAGCACGCCGCAGCACTGCCACGCAGCTAGCCAACAGGTCAAAGCAAATCGACAGTGGCTGTTTATTCCGCGGAGACCATTGGAGTGGAATAGAACTAGCGAAGCGGCGGTACCGTCAACAGCCGCAGGATACGGAGCCGTCCGGCTCACTCGATGGGCCGCAGCACGTGACGAGATCGTGGCTCGGCGGACAGTCCCCGATCGGCATGTCCCAGCATTTTCCCCCGGGCCAAGGCTCGCAGCACGCAGTGATCACGAGAGGCATTACGCCGTCCTTCCAGAACCGAATGCGAGGCAAGATCTCGCCACCGCCGTACCAGAACAGGCCACCGATGGCCGACGCCGACGCGATCGCCACCACCAAGATCTTCCGCTTACTCATGGGTTCAACCTGCTCCTCGCGCTGATGTTCTCGACGGCCTCGCGGATACTCCTCACGTCCGTGGCCATCCGGTCTTGCTTGTCGTCGATCGAGCCTACCTTGCTCTCGATCGAACCCACCTTGCCCTCGACCTCGCGGATTCGACGATCGACATCGTCGCCAGCTCGCTGAGCCTCGGTCGCGATCGCCTTCGCTTCGGTGACCACCGATGCCATCCACATGCCGCCGACCACCAACCCGACCACCAGCCCCGCAAGAAGCGTCTGCCCGCTCAGCGGCGGAGGAGACCCCGCCGGAGCATTGGCCACCTGAGGCGGAGCCATCGCGTAGCGGAACCCTGTCCCGATCGCTGCGGCGATGCCATGGTCGACGGTACCACCGGAGAGAGAGGCATCGGGGGCATCATCACCTACGCGAGTAGGGATCGATGTAATCGGTTCGAGCTTCGTGGCCGCCATGTCGTCGTGGTCATGCTAGCATGCCGACTTGACCTGTTCGTGCTGACTCAGCTATGATACGGCGAGGCAAGGGGGAACTACAATGCTCGGAGTGTTGACCGACAGAATAGATGCGCTGTGCATCACCTGCAAGCATCGGAGACCTATGGCGACATGTGCGGCCTATCCAGATGGAATCCCTGCGAAGTTCATGCGCGGCGAAAAGGATCACAACCAGCCAGAGCCCGGCGACAATGGGATCCAGTACTCACCGCGGACTACTTCTCCGCCGTGACCACCTTGAAGATTCCGTGAAAGCGCTCGGGAATCAGGTCCCACTGACCGGAAGTAGCGAGCGCGTAGCATTCGGCAAAGAACTCGAATTGGTCGGTGAGTGCGTATTCGCTGACCGAAGCTCGCTCTTCCCTTGTCGAGGCCCTGTAGGCATCCATGTAGCGATTATGCAGTGCGCGTCCTAGATGCGAGCGGTCCAAGCTGAAGTGGACCGTATGACCGTACTCATGGACCATGATCTGGCGACCGGAAATCTCCGCGGCGCCAAAGATGTCGCCGCGGTTGACGTAAGCATCGACAACCTTCGGATGCTTGGCAGAAGCGACCCATCCTGCGTCAATGCTGTTTGCAAGTGTTCGCCTGACATTCTTGTCGAAGTCGGCTCGCACGCCCATGCGGCCGCCCCAGACTCCATCTTTTGTCGTTCCATCTACGTACGCCCACGCCTGCGCGTCCCCCATCTCTCCGTCCTCGACCTTGTGGATCACCGGCCCGAACACACGGCTCCGAGAGAGATCCTGCATGCGCGCAATGGCCTTGCGCGCCACCTCGTTTGCGCCGGCGTAGATTTCTCCAGACGATTCAGGCTCAAGATCCACCTCGAACGGCCGAGGCTTCTTGGCTACAGCGATAGCACGGTCGATGAGGTTCTGAGCGTCCAACTCCGACCCGTTGAACTCCACCAGCGCACTGCTCATATTCTCGTGCGTGAGATTGGCGACCGCCTCTCGTGCTCGGACCGCAGCCGCCTCTCGTGCTCGGACCACAGCTTCCCACTCAGCCTGCTCCGCTGCCCTTGCCGCCTTGCGAGCCGCTGCCTTTGCTGCCTTCTCCGGGTCCACCACCTTGGGTGCCCGCTTGGGCTTCGGCACCTTGACTTCCTGCGCATGGATCTCGCGTGCTCGAGCCTCAAGCTCTTCTCGGCGAACTACCTCCGCCTGAGCACGCTTCGCTGCCTCGTGCCTCGCCTGCTCCTCCGCTGCCCGCCGCGCGGCCTCCTCTGCCTTCCGCTTGGCCAACGCAGCAGCACGCTCCTCCGCCTGCTTCGCAGCCCGTTGTTCCGCCAGCGTTGCGCTGTGGGCTTCCGAGCTAGCTGCCCGCTTCGCGATCGACTCGGCTTGCATCGCTTGCGCAACGGACTTCGGACGCTGGGCCAATGCCATCGGCTGCGCCGCCTGAATCGCAGGACCGCGGCCAGCCATCGGTGCAGTTGGCGACTCGACCGTGGTGGCGTCCGGCCCACCTTCGGAGATACGATCGATCGTCTCGTCGTCGAGCACCGCATCCGCACCGCATCCGCAGCCAGGCTCGTTGCCTGGGTGACCTCCAGACGGCGCCGCCTTCCACGAGTAGATCTTCCCGTCTCGCGCCTTGTGGACCGGCCGATAGCGAGCCTTGCCCGAGTGCCGCCATCGGTAGGTCTCGATACCGAGCGAGCGGTGCACCTCGCGGGTGACCTGCATGTTCAACCGCCCGAGCTCGGTGGTCGCGATCACCCGCGCCCGACCTTCGACAGTGCCGTATTCGACGGGGAGACCGTTCTCTTCCCAGTGCTTCGCGAGCTGCTCGTCGCTCCAGCCGTTGGCGTACGCATGGGCGACGTCCTTCGTGATCGTCGGGATCACCGAGTCGCGCACGCTGGAGATGCGCTTGACGGCCTCCGCTCGATACGACCGCAGCGCGTCGCCGATCCGAGGCTTCGACCGGAAGCGTCGACCGACGACCGTCTCCACCTGCCGATCAAGGCTCGCCCGATTCGACCTATGCACGTCCTCGCCGGCTCGGTCGACAGCGGCGCCGATCCGTGCCTCGGTCATGCGCCCGACGAGCTGGCGCTGCACCGCCTCGAGCTGCGACCGGACCGACGGCGGGATCGTCTTGATGTCGGCACCCTCGCCGATCGACTTGTCGCCGCGGGCCCTTAGTGCCCTCGCGTAATCGCGACCGAGCGCGCCTCGCCACGCTTCCCACACGAGGTCAGCGATCTCACGGATCGCCTTCTCGAGCGAGACGATGGCGGCGGCATGCGTCGCCGGAGAGCGAAGGATGGCAGCCATCGACCGATCACGCCGTGAGAGCTGCGTTCACCTCGGACTCCACCGCGGGAGGCAGCGCCGGAAGGTCGACAGCCTCCATCGAGATGCGGTCGCGCCCCTGCACGAACACCTGTTCCTGGATCACCGCGGCCGATAGCACCCCCATCTCCCAGTAGGTGCGATGACGCTCAGCTCGCAGCGCGTCGATCTCTGCCTCCTCCTTCGGCGTCGGCTGCCGCAACGGGCGATGCTTGATCGTGAACGTCTCTGGCTCGCGCCCCGCCGTAGGGCCATCCTTCGCCGCGAACAGCAGCCCGTACATCCACGTGAGCCACGGGGTGATGATGTCGCCCTGCCACGACTTCACCCTCGCATCCCACGACCTCCACTCGCCATCGTTGCCGCCGCTGTTGAGCCCGCCGTAGGAGTCTCCGAGAAAGATCGTTCGCGGGATGCCGGTCGCCGCAACGGCCGCAGGCACGAAGACATCGACGAGCTGCGGGATGCCGGTGACCGTGCGCGACTTCTGGACGTACTGCTCGGGCGCACGCTTCTTCTCCTCGTTCCCGCCGTCGATCACGAGCGCCCTGAAGATCGACTTGAGACCGGCGAACAGGCGCACGCGGGCCTTCACCATGTCGCCCTTGCCAGCCATCACCGCCTCTTGCAGGCCCGGGATCGAGAAGACGTCGAGAATCAGATCGTGCAGCACGCCCTCCGCATAGCCGAGCGCGGACCACATCTTGCGCATCTCGTCGTACACGCGCTCGAGTACCGAGAGCGACCAGTACTGCTCATCGCGACGCATATGCTCGGGCAGATCGATCGGTCCGCAGTACTTGATGACGCGGCTCGCATGGATGAGACGGCCCTCGATCGGCGTACCGGTCGCAGCCGTGATGAGGTACGCCTCGGGCTCACCGTTCGCCCGCGTGACGGGCTGCACCTCGTTGCGATTGAGCACGAAGAACCCACGGACCCGCTTGATCCGCCCGAGATCCAGCGGCCAGTAGGGCGGCAGGCCGTCGTCGAGCGCGACACCGAGGATGGCCCCGCCCCAGTGCGAGCCGAAGGCCGCGAGCCTCGCCGTGTTGCGCTTGATCGCCAGGTCTTGCGCCGTCGAGTCAACCGCCTTGGCATCTACCCACTCGGGCAACGACTCGATCGTGTGCCCCTCGCGGGTCATCGCCTCCGCAGGGAGCGTCGAGCACAGGACCGAGATTCCCTTCTGCGTCCAGAACGCGTCGAGCTCGGGCATGGTAAGCGGCGCCCGAGGGAGCATCCGCATGGACGTGGATCGGTCGACGCTGGTGCCGAGCCCCGTAAGGAACGAGGTCACATCGTCGAGACGCGGGAAGCTCACCATGCCCCGCAATGTGGCACGCAGCCTATGTCGATTCGGTCAGCTCGACGCGCTTCCGCAACCTGTCCATCTCCTCGACGTGGTGATCGGAGAAGTACACCGCGTCGACAAGCGGGGCCTCGGTGGATCTGCGCATGGTTGCGTTCTCGCCTACGATCGAGATCTTGGATGTGGGCGTGCGGATCCTGTAGTGGAACGACGTCATGTCGATCTTGCCTGCGACGCACAGGGCCACGAGATCGGAGCCGAGGTCGACCGCCGCGTGGTCGTTATACGTGACGATGTCGACCTTGCACCCGCACTGCAAGGCGACGAGCACCTCCAGGAGCATGCGCGTCGTCCTGCCCGTGCCACGCAGGCGCAGCGCGTGCTCGAGATCCTTGGGTGGAGCCCATGGCTTTCCGGTGAGCCTGGCGATGGCATCGCGGAAGGCCGAACTCTTGGCAGCGACGCCACCAGCGAGCGCGAACCGATCGGGATCTTCGAGCCCGCAGCGGCGAGCCATGGCGGCGACGAGGGTCTTGGTGTCGAGCATCGGCCACCTACTCACCGCGATCGCGGTCTGTTCCGCTTCTCCGATCCGAAACCACGATGCGTGCCGTGCCGAATCGAATCGAGCACGTTCTGTCGCTGCGTGCCCCATCGCAGGTTTTCCGGGCGGTTGTTCCGAGCGTTGCCGTCGAGATGCCGAACGACGAGGCCGCGACGTCGGGGCCGGCCGTGGAAGGCGAGAGCCACAAGCACGTGGACGAACGCACGGCGACCTCCCGAGAGCTCGACGCGGAGGTGACCGTGATGGTGCAGCGAGCCGGCCAGCCTGCGACCTTGGGCATTCAGGACGGAGCCAGCGCTCGTGGCCATGTAGCCAGCGAATCCCGGGATGGCCCTGCGCTCACTCATGACTTCCTCGGTTGCCTCGGTGGCGCGCTGCACTTCTCGCAACAGCAGCGGCCGCCGCCGTATCGATCCATCCACGCACGAGCGTCCGCGCGGTCCTGCTCGTGCGTGCCAGCATGTTGCTGGCGGAACACGTGCGCACTCGCTTCTCTCAGAGCCTGCTGAAGGTCGACGCGTTCGATGCCTTCGCTCACAGCCTCGATCTCCCGCACGTTGCCAGCCGTGTCTATGACGACCTGGTGCGCGAGCGCATCCCACGTTGCCAGGCGGTCGGTCATGGCTACGACACGCCCCCGATGTGCACCGTGGTAGCAACGTCGTCGTGCGCGAGGTGCTCGAGCATCATCGTTCTGGCGGCATCGAAGGCTTCTCCAGGCACGAGCAACTCTTCGATTGCGAAGAGGATCTCCAGCACGGCCCCGGTCTTCCGCCACCAGGCGCCAGGCCGCAGCACGCTATACGCGTCGGCCATCGGAGCGAGGTGCACGACGAGCAAGGGCAGCGAGTAGACGAGCAGCACGAGGCAGCACAGCAGCGGGTCGACCATCGACCATCTACTGCTCGGTCGATGCGCCTGTTCCGTCTCGCAGCTCACGCCACGCTTGAACTACCACGCTCCCATGGCACGGGCGCGGCGCGCATGAGCACACGAGGTGGTGCCTCGCCGTGATCGAAGCCAGCGCCCGCAGCACGCTCGCATCGCCGCTGCTCACCTTGTCGCTCAGCCACTCGTGGTACTTCGGGATCGCTTCGTCGCCATGCTCGGCGCGAGTGAACGGGTTCCCGAGCGGAGAGCCGCGGCCGATGTAGAGCCACGGCTGGGGTAGTGGACGATCGTGGTAGTGGTGCCGGTTGATAACGGTCGGCGCGACGGGCAGCACGTGCACGGAGATCGAGATCGGCAACGACGACAGCGTGCCTTCCACCAGCGGGCGCACGTCATCCCACGCAAGGCCACCACGCCCGCAGCCGAGCTGTGGAAGGGCGACGCTGGTGATGCCGCGAGCTGCGTAGCTGTCGGCGAGCTTGCGCAGTCCGCACTCGACCCACTCCAGGCGCGACGGGTTGCGCCACTCCTGCTTCGTGGGCAGGCACAGCACCCACCGATTCGATCCGCGCCGATCCGATCCGCGCCAGAGGTACAGCGAGCCGACCGTGAGCCGCCCTGCCTTGCAGTGCTCAGCGTAGCGCCGGAACATCTCGGGGTAGCGCCGCCGGAACTCGAGCGCGACGCCGGCCCCCATCACGCCCTCGGTGTTCACCGGAACGACGAGCGTCTGCGCCGCGCTCGCGAACAGGTCAACGGTGGTGTACGCAATCACGGTGATCCGCTGTGCGGGCGAGCGCTGCTCGGAGTGCCTGATCCACCAGGTGACAGCCCTGCTCGTCGTACGTGGGGCGGAAGGGCAGCGAGTCCAGGATGGCGTTGAATCGCTGTGTCGTGTCGTTCCGCGTCTCGCCCGGCAGGACGCGGATCTCCAGGATGAGAGAGCGCAGGCCGTACCACGTTGGCGCGACGTCGCCCCGGAGCCAGCCGTCTACCACCTCGCCCGGGGAGGCATGGCCGTCCACTTCCACGAGCCGCGCCTGCACGCGTTCATGCTCCGGCGTCGCGATGATCATGCGATCACCACGCCCTTGATCTCGACCCGTTCCACGGAGCCGCGGCCCCGGAACACCAGCCGGCGAGCCAAGCGGTCGCGCAGGCTGTCGATGGCGAGCCGCTTGGTGCGGTAGCGCCGGCCGTCGATGCACCACTGGCCACCGCGGGTGCGCCGAAGTCCGAGTGCGCGCCACAGCGCATCGGCGTTCTCGGTGCTGGCCTGCACGACGACCCGGGCCGGATGGGCATCCGCGACCGCTTCCAGCATGGCCTGCACAGCGGCCAAGATCTCGGTACTGGTCTTGGTGGACCACTCGACCGGGCGCGGAGTGTCCGCTTGAACGGACACGGTCTCCGTTTCCCAGCCGTCCAACCCCAGCTCCCAGCACGCCCCGCCGGGACACGACTCGCACCGAGGGAACTCGCACCACCGGCAGAGCACCCAGCCGCACGGCGTGGGGCCGCGATCTACCCCGCACTCGCTGCACATGTCGCACAAGTCGCCGGTCATCGGGCGTCTACCGTCCGAACGCGCCCGCTGTTCCGCTCGTGAGCCCCAGGAGAG
>JACCDJ010662110.1_pt1 | contig 14077 bp, 10 predicted proteins | sample 7444481 | NCBI WGS metagenome assembly JACCDJ01 (sample SAMN15323435, study PRJNA562643) | freshwater metagenome | isolation source: river surface water | place: USA:Blue River Watershed | collected 2017-08-15 | reverse complement strand
GGTCTTCCTTCGGCAGTGCTTTCTCCGTGAGGTGAGACACCCTCATGAACTCTTCAACTTTCTCGGGACTAAGTGCCGGCAACTCGCTCGGTGCGACGCCCTCTAAGCCGCTTGCGATCTCGTCCCATGTGACCTTGAACTCGATAACATGCGCACGATCGAGAACCTTTGGGCTGAACATGTAGGTGGTTTCGTCGATGTTGACGGTTCCGATGACGAAAAGGTTATTAGGGTATGCGATTTTCCCTGGGACAGGAATGCCGTCTTCAGTCTTGAGGGGTTCAGATGAGTCGTGTAGTTTCAGTGGCTCCTTAGATTCCATTGAACTCAAGAAATCGGCGAAATAACGTTCAACGTGCGAGAGGTTCATCTCGTCCAGAATCAGGAAGTGAGGCTTCCCTGGGGTTTCCAAGGCCTTGAGGATAATCCGCAGGGCAGGGGGTGCGATATAGGTCTTCCCGCCTTCAGCCAAAAGATTGCGGAACCCAAGAAGTGGCCGGTTGTCGGTCCAATCTGCACCTACGGCTACTACCTCAGCATTGGATGCTCCGGAGATTGAGGTGGCGATAAGTTTGGCAGATCTTGTTTTGCCTGTTCCTGTTCCGCCTGCTAGGATCGTAAACGGCTTACAGGAAGCAGAATTAATTAGCCGGTTCGTGAGTGTGGGGTGGCTCTGACGTATGACTTCCGGCGCTCCACTAACTGTGCTTTGCTCTTCTAGTCTGGGCGTGATTCCTAAGCTATCGTAAAGGGAAAGGAGCTTTTGGTTGGTAGTTGTCCTGGCTTCGCTTCCGGCACTAAGCTTTAGTGCTTCTGGGTTCCTTGAGTACGACTCGGTCAATTCGACGTATTCGCCAGTGAATTTGCCGTTTTCGTCCTTGTTGAGTGTGCTGGTGGGGAAGAACGTTTTTCTTCCCGCAGGCAGGGTGCCGTGGAATACCATATCAGCATCCTTGTAGTTAGTGATCTTCATTTTCCAGCTATCGACTGTCCGGATTGCAAGTCGAGATCGGGTTACTAGTTCTGCTATATGTTCGTTGAACGTTTCTCCTTTTGCTTTTACATGAATCTGCTGAATTAAAAACGCGAGTGCCCGATCGCTGTCGGACCACTTTACACGATTAGTGTAGCGAGTGTTGTTAGATTTAATTTCCATTAGTTGATGAAGCTTACGAATTTATCCGCCTTGAGCTGGCTGCTCATTGATTCGAGCTTCTCCTTGCACAGATCGAGGTCGTGCTTGCCGGCGACTTTGATGAGATCTTCCAAGACTCTGCTTAGCGTGCCGGTGGTGCCATTGAGTTTTGGCAGTGCTTTCTGGAGGACGGCCAGGTCGATTAGGCTCTTGGTGTCTTGCGGCGTAACAATATCTGCTTTGGCGAGGGCCTGGGCGCTCGCGACAAAATTGAGGCATTCACGGGCAGTCCTATGCGCGAAGACGAAGCGGGTTCCCTCTAGCGCCGAGTGAACGTCTTTTAGTGTCTCTATCAGTAGCGCGTGATCCTCATCTGATAGGTTTTTTTCACTGAGTTGAGATATGCGCATGAACTCTTCAACCTGTGCGGGGATCAATGCGGTCAGTTCGCTGGGCACGGCTCCTTCCAAGCCGTTTGCGATTTCTCCCCAGGTGACCTTGAACTCGATGACGTGCGCTCGATCTAGGACTTTCGGGCTAAACATGTAGGTCGTTTCGTCGATATTGACGGTTCCGATGACGAAGAGGTTATTGGGGTATGGGATTTTCCCGGGGATCGTAATGTCATCCTCGGTTTTGAGGGCCACGCTCGAGTCGTGTAGCTTGAGCGGTTCTTTTGACTCCATGGAGCTCAGTAAGTCGGCGAAATAGCGCTCTACGTGCGAGAGGTTCATCTCGTCCAGAATCAGGAAGTGAGGCTTTTCTGGGTTTGCCAAGGCCTTGAGGATGATGCGTAGGGCAGGGGGCGCTACATAGGTCTTCCCGCCTTCAGACAAAAGATTGCGGAAGCCGAGAAGTGGCCGGTTGTCGGTCCAGTCTGCACCTACGGCTACAACTTCTACGTTTTCATCGCCTGATATGGAGATGGCCTGTAATTTAGCTGTCTTGGTTTTTCCGGTCCCAGTTCCCCCTGCAAGTACTAAGAATGGCTTTGAGCTTGCTGACGTGAGGATCTGGTGGGTTTGCCTTCGTCTCGATTTTTGATCTTTTTTGGGGAGGACCTTAAATCCGATTTTTTCAAGTGTCTTGAAGCATGGGGTTTCGAGTCCGCCTTTGAAACGGCTACCGTCAATTGCTAGTCCGGTTGATTCAGTGAACGCTAGGCCAATAATTGCCTTGGGCGGATAAGGTTTTCCATTAATAAAAACGTCATAATCTATAGATTCGCTGAAGCCCTTTGGCACCCCGCTTTCATCGATAACTTTAGCTGCACGCTCTGCTCCGCTCTTGGTAACCATTCCAAAGTCTGAGATTATTTCCGGAAGCGGTGTGATCCCCGGTAGTTCTTCGGTTTTATATCCTAGGCCTGAGTAGAAATTCCTGATTTCTTCCGTGGGAAAGGTGGCTTCAAGCAGCGCAATCCTTCTTGCTGAATCTACGTTGGCTGAGTACCGGGTAATGAGTTCGGGATACTCCTTTCGGTCGGCCCCCCCTGTTGGGCCATCGCCTGTTGCACACGCCACATAATTTTCGATCTTTCTTTTCCAGCTTAGCGAAGACCTTTTGCAATGTCTCGACGCGCATATCATTTGGTAAATCTTTTGGCTAGCTCTTGCTCGACGATTATCTCTTAGCCATGAGTGCGCGAGATACGCTATTGCCTTATCGCTCTCAGTGAAGCGATTGCTTTCAGCGTCTGTGTTGCTTGTGCTTTCTGTCTCCACGCGAAAATGATTACCTTTATACTTCTTTAAGCTAGGAAAATTTTAGGCCTGGACTGGCTGCGGTTCTGTGCTAGTAAAAGTAGGTGCGACGCCCAGTGCCTGTAGTTGATCTTTTTGCTGGCCCTGGGGGGCTCGGAGAGGGCTTCTCTAGGGTGAAGATCAGGGGGCGTAATGTCTTCAAAACGGTCATTTCCGTTGAGAAGGACCCACATGCGCACATGACGCTCTCCTTGCGGGCCTTTTACCGGCATTTTTCAATGAAGGGTCGGCGGCTGCCCGATGAGTACTGGCAGGTTCTCCGGGCAACTTCCAAGCCGGACAAGGAGGCTGCTTGGATGGCTTTAAAGAAGCATTCGGCCTGGAATCAGGTGAAAAAAGAAGCCCTGTGTCTTGAGCTTGGTAAGCACAATAACCCCATCCGAAGGAAGATCACTAAAGCGTTGGGCATTAAGAAGGGGCAAAAAAGCCATCCTAAGTTCGTTTTGATCGGGGGCCCGCCTTGTCAGGCCTATTCACTCGTAGGCCGATCGCGCATGCAAAATCATGACGGTAAGAAGAAGGATGCCCGTCACTTCCTTTATAAGGAATACCTTGCCATTATCCGTAAATACAAGCCTGCGGTTTTCGTCATGGAAAACGTTAAGGGGCTAAACACCGCCTTGGTGAACGGTAAACCTATCCTCCCTGAAATTATTCGTGACCTTGAGTCTGCAGGTTATGAGCTAAGTTCATTGGTGGATAAGCGTGTCGATGCTCCGGCTTCCGAGCTGGACTATCTGATTAAGTCAGAGCGATTCGGTGTGCCGCAGACTCGCCACCGCGTTATTATTGTAGGTAGAAGGGCGGAGACTCGATTCGGTGCAATTGAGGGTCTTGTTCCTGATGCTAAGCCTGTCTCTGTGCGGTCCGCTATAGGCACGCTCCCTAAGCTTGCTGGCTTGAACTCGGAGGAGCCTAGGCCAATCGATGCACCTGAGAAGACGGGGGCTCAATATCTTGTACATGTCTCTCGGCGTAGGGGCATGCCAGCTGCCCTGGCAAAATTCATAAAACCCCAGGTTGTCGGCTTTAAAAATGTAATTCTCAACCATGAGGCAAGGTCCCATATGGCTTCAGATTTGGTCCGTTATCGTTGGTGGGCCAAGAGGGCAAAGAAGCTTGGAAGAAGTCCGACCGTTGATGAGATTCCGGATCGTGATCGGAAACGTCTTCTTCCCAATCACGCAAACTTAGCCTCTGGCAGGGCAGATACTTTTGTAGATAGGTTCAAGGTGCAAGTTGCCGATAGGCCCTCGGGTACCATCACTTCGCATATTTCGAAAGACGGCCACTACTACATTCATTACGATCCTTCCCAGGCCCGGAGTTTATCGGTCCGTGAGGCCGCCCGGATTCAGACGTTCCCTGACGACTACTTCTTCATGGGCAACCGGACCCAGCAGTACCACCAGGTCGGCAACGCCGTTCCTCCTTATCTTGCCTATCAAATTGGCAAGGTAGTAGCTCGTGCTTTAAAAGCTTAGTTGTCCTGCTTAACCAGCGATGATTTTTCGATCTTCGTCTGTGAGCGTATCCCGGATGGCTAGATGTTTGGAATACTTGGCCAGTACCTTACGTAGAATATTCGTCTGCTTATCGGATGGAGCACGGTCCAGTGGGATAAGTCTCGTCGCCATGGTGTCGCATACATTAGCTAGAATTGGCCTATCTCCGTTATAACGAGAGAGGTCGGCAAGACGACTCCACTGCTCCGCGGATAGTTTCCTGAACACACGGATAAGCTCAGCTTCGCCTTTTGAGCGGGCCATGTCTTTAATCGAGAAGTGATCCCACTCGGCGTTAGGAGTCAGTGATAGTATGATTCTTTGGGACAATACGTATTCGCGACATTCAGCTCGCTTTGCCCATTCGCTGATATTTTTAGCGCCGGCAGAATCTCGGATTGCTTTGTCACAGGCAGGTATCGCAATCCGTAAGGCTTGATCGATATCTGGAGGTATGTCTTGTAAGGACCAGATTTTACGCCACGGAAGTTTCTTTTCGGTAAGTTTAGATAGAACGGCAATAGCGTACGCGACTAGGTTGGCTCGATATCCTACAATGCCGAGCTCTGTTGAGATTCTTTCACCTTTACGTTGGAGGATGGCCAAGCAGCAAACGCGCTTGAAATCCTCAGCCCCTGGCAGCTGGCTAGTATCAGCGGTTGTCGTCGTGGCGCCAAGTACTGACATTAGTCGTGCGAAGCACTTTTGTCCGCCAAGACTAACTGAGTGCGCCTCTTGCTCCCAGGAAAGAAGATAGCGTGAGAGGTCTGTTTTTGTGAACTTAGTCCGGGACGGGTTACGTTCTTTAAACTTATTCTTTTGTGGTACCGTTGAAAGTTTAGCTAATTCTTCGGCGTACTGCCCGCGGACACGTTCATAGTACCAACGAATCGGCTGGCCTTCGGAGTCCGCGTCACGGTCAGCTTCGAGTTCGCGTGAATGGCGTTCCATTTCGATATGCCAAGGGTTGTTGGCGAAGAAATCAGTCTCTTGAATTTTGTTCTGAGTATTGGCGTAGCGGGAAATTCTCGGCACAAGTTCGTCGATCAATGATTCGGGTACGACTGTTAGCTTCATTGCGACTCCGATTGCAGATACGTCAGCTTTGTCCTCTCTCACGCATCTTGCAATTGAGGCTGTTGTTTGGCCGCCATTAACGATTTGGAAGTCATCTGCAGAGAGCAGGTGATAGGTCCCTTCTGCACTTTTCCGTAACGTGACTTTCGAGGCTGTTACCGATATGCCATTGTTGAAGGATAGGAAGTGTTCGGGTTCCGTCCGGATAGTCTCACGTATTCCTTTGTTCACCTTTCCTGTGAACTGTAGGAATGCGCGCACATTACGTTCCATTAGTCTCATTCGATATTCTTCGTAAAGTGAGGCTAAGAATTCTCCTGGCACCTTGGTGATAAGGACTCCGACCCGACCTTCTTGAATTTCATTAGCTTCATGATCCGATACGAGGCACGGTAGGCCCCCGATTGTTTGAAAGTTAGCTACAAGTTGTTCTCGTCCATTTTTGCGTGTGCGGACTAGTCTGTCTGCATCCCATACTGCAATTCGAACCGAGCTGTCAGAAGCGACGCTTGCTCCTTGGCTAGTCACGCTACCAGTCGTTAGAATGCAACACGTGACACGGCCATTATCGGCTCTATATTCAGTTCTGAGGGATCTAATGAGGTCGTGAGCCGGATCGGATTCGTCGAGTGCAGGATCTTCTCCTTTTGAAATGGAATCTATGGCGCCGAGCATCATTTTTATAGCCATATCTAAGTCCTTCTTGGGGCAGGTCACTTCAGGCCAAGGCCTGTCAAGTTCTATGCTGGCATGTGAGTCTACGACTGCAACGATCGTCATTAAGCCGTCGTCTTCGTCTATGTCATATCCATCGATGGCAAAATGATTTCTCCCGACTTTGAATCTAATTGGGGTGTACTGAGGATTTGTCAGGAATCCAGCATCAGCAACAATAGCGGATAACGTTCTGAACATTGCCTCATCCCTGTGGAGACCGCCTTCTATGCTTATGGCGGCTTCATGGATTTCTTGGCGTATGGATTCTATACTCATTTGCAGAGAATGTGTGAATTGTTGATCTTGAAGGATTCAACTGCGCCAAGCTCGATTGAATATTTCAGGTTTCCTATGCCGCCTGGAATGTTTCGGGTTTCTATGTGAGGAAAACCTTCACGGACTGAAAATAAGCTAAATTCAAGGACCTGCATGCGGTCGTTGTAATCATTCGCGTGTAATTCAAGATATCCGTAAGCAGCTAATAGTTCTTCGAATCTTTGTACCTGCATGCCGCTCATTTGAGATTTCAGGTTATTTACTGTTTCTGCTAAGGTCATACCTTTTGTCGCCCCTGCAGAAATCTGAACTGCAGCAATTTGCATTGGTTTTACAGAGTCGATGGTAATCTGATCTGCGTTCGAAATATAAATCTTTGCGCCAGACTCAGCACGCCACGTTTTAACTTCGACTGCACCTTCATCGAACCTGAAATCATGCAAATCACGTTCAGGCCCGTGCCAAGACTCCAGGGCTTCATCAACGCCTCGCTTAGTTATCGCAATCGAGAGCACGTGCAATTCCCCGAAGAGTCCGCGTACTTCTTCGTTGCTTAAAAGTCCGTCTCTGCGTTGCAGGAATCTTCGCCAGAGGGCAATCCGTCGTAATACCTTTTGGGCGGCGGTAGACTCATCTTGAGATTTCTCTACTTCCGAGACAAGATCAGCACCCATTGCGGCAAATAAGTCTTTCACGGACGGATCGCTGAGCAGTATTGGGAGCCCGAGTGTACTGTTGCCTGCTGCAACTGGGCGTTCAAATGTGAAACCTCGCCCCGCATCGGGTTTTGGTAGTTCATCTAGGCTTGATGCCGGAAATCTGACAAGAAGACCCGGCTTTCTGTCGGTTGATCGAAGAATAGCCCCAATAGGTAGATTGCCGCCTTTTAGCTGTTTAAATAGATATGGTCCGTCGATTTTGCTATCTACTTTCGCGGCAATTTCTTCCCACAAGTTAATAAGATCTTTTGGGCTTATGTTCATAAGTACATGATTTAGTTCTCTTCGCCATCTTCTTCTATCACTTCGCCGAACATTTCTTTTATCTTCTTTGGGTTACAGACATAGTCGTGCCCTGAATCATTGCTAGAGGCGGGGAAGCTGACAGCGACACCTATCACCGGCTTCTTTATGTCGAACTTCTGTGACAGGCTTTCGGGGAGATTTTGTGGTATGATTGGGTAGACTAGCAATAGTCCTCTCTTGTTCGGACGTTTCATTCTGTATGCGCTAGATCGGGATATTTTTCCTTCACTTTTAGAGTGCTCTTCGAGTGCCGAATTGAATTCATTTTCGGTTAGATCAATGGCTTCATCTTGTCCCATTGCTACCCCTTTGAAGGTGAATTGATCGGGGCGATTGTCGGTTTTTGAATTATCGATTTTTCGTTTTAGGGCAGGGTAGCGTCCACCTTCAATCGCACGTTCCTTAAGTTCGCTGTGTCCAACAATTGCGACAGTCCACTCGGTCAGCTCGTTCTTTTTGTTCATTGATTCGATGAAGGAGGCAATCATCGTCGAATCGTTGGTCGTTGCTTCGAAGCAGACATTTATATTGGCGTGATACTTTCTCAAAAAATCTACCACCGGCTCTGATTTGACAGAATGCCATCGGTGATGATGCGAACCTTTACTTCCGCCATTCATAATGTTTCCTGACACGGCATCTCCGTAGTCCTTTTCAAGAGTCTCAATGAGTTTCACGAATGACTCATGGTTCTGTTGCGTTGATGAATACGGAATGTCGAGGGAAGAGACTAAGCTCTCCGAAAAGTGAATCCTTACCGATTCGCCCCGTCGCATCTTATTCATGGCAGTTACCATGAGGTCAGCCCTAGGTTCACGCACCCGAAGGCCATATTCTGTCGGCCTTTTCTTTAGGAACGCCATTCTGCTGAATTCTCTTCTCAATTCTTCGGTCGCTAATGAGATTGTCATGAAGTTATGTACCACGCTCGTTGGAGCGTAAACACGACAGAGGTGAGCGTAGCCAGGACGATATCCGAACCATCTCCCCATTTGCATAAGCGTATCGTAGGCCTTAGCACTTCTCATGAAATAACTCACTGAGAGTCCTTCAAGTGTCAGGCCTCGACTTAGGCGATCTCCGCCTACGGCAATAACTGTTAAGCCATTAGGCGACCCTGCATAGTCAAGGTTTTCCTTGGTTGTGCTGTTGATGTTCCTAAATTTTATTCTATTGAATGCCGCTTCAATCTTATTGGAGACTTCTTCCCATGTTGGAAGCACCGGCTTGACGAGTTGTTGCGAAGGGTGATCTAGGAAGCTTTGGAATTTACGATCGAAAGTTTTCTCCCAGAGTTCGTGAAGTTCTTCCAAACTCTTTGTTCCTTCTGGATGATGGCGTATTCTTTCGATGAGGGAAGACAGTTCGTTTTCTACATGCTTCGTCACTTGTTCCTGTACTTCGTTATATCGGCTTACGTGAACGAGCATGGACATGTGCGCAGCATCGTGTCCAAGTGCAATCCGTGCCGCGACTCCAAGTAGGAAACTGCGGAGTGCGTCTTTAAGTGATTTGGGTAGGTCGGGTGATACCTGATGGGTTTTCTTATGCTTTGCCGGCAGCCAGTCGTCCGCATCGTCCGCAGGCACATGCATCGGCAGTGCGGCTCTCCTGGGGATGCCAAGGTCATCGTCTCCGGGATGTCCGAAAACGGCTTCTGGGCCTATATAGTTAGTTGGTGTGTCCAGGTTGATGATGAATGATTTTGGGAAGAGATCTGAGCCTTCGTCTTCGGGGTTTCTGTCGGACCGCTTTTCAAAATGGTTCTGATCAGTGAAGATATTTGCGTAAGGTGTTGCCGTGTATCCGACAAATCCGACTCGGTCACATCTCCATAGCAGTTGACGTATGAGTTTGTTGATAGTCGTCGGATCTGTTTCAGGGTCAATTTCTGCAGTATTGATCGATGAATGGTCGGCTTCGTCGTCAATTATGAGGGCGGGTACTTTTAATGCCTCGCCGTTATTAATAGCTTTTAGCCAGTTGAGTACATTAAGCAAAATAGATTTATTTTTCTTAATTACTAAGATCACCGGCGCTTGGCCTAGCACGACGTGCGCTGTTGTGGTTACAGTTGAGTTGCAGTCCCTCTCTACTGAGGTTAATGTAGTTATGTCGGGTATTGTTAGCTTCGGATCGCCGTTAATATCAAGTTTCAGTCGTTTTTCTGACCACAGCCTTACTCCGAATTGCGCAAAAGATTGCCGGCTGTTTTTGCCGACAATCAAAGACTCGACTCGCTCTTGCGTCTGTTGGCGTAGATTTTCGTGAATTCCTGAGAGAATAATAATTAGCTTGTATCCAGCATCCAAGCCTTTCGCTGCAAGTGCTGTGTAGTGTTGGGTTTTTCCTGATTGGACGTGTCCCACGACGAGTCCACGTCTGTCCCATATTCCTTCTCGTTTAGGGTCTCCAAGCAGGTCTATGACCTCATTGGTGCTTTCATCTAACTCATTCATTACCTTAAGTGGTCGTCTCACCTCAGAGTCTAAGTATTTTTTAAGCCATGGCCAGTGAACCCAATTGTCTGCCGTAGCTGGATTAATCCATCGGACGTTCTCTTCGTCATCTACCAGTGTTTCGCTTTTTCCGATTGAAGTAATAACATGAGACAAGGCCTCATCTATAATTTGCTTTCGATACTTTAAGAGACTTGGGGAATACTGAAGCAGTTCGTCGATGGTCTTTTCAACTGCATCAGGCGTCTGGATGCCTGTTTCGGCAAGAGTGCCCAAGGCAATTTTAAGAAGGGTTTCTTTGGATTTCATTTGTTGAGGTAAATTCGAATTTCTTTTGCGTTTAATGCAAACGGCTCAACGGATAGTACGAGATTTGTGGCGTTTTCTAAACTATTTCCCTGTGCTACTAACAGGCTTATCGTTTTTTTTGCTAACTCGGCGTTTAGCTCGATTTCAACGGAGGTCAGTGTGTCTTTGGCACCGTTGGTCGTTCGCTTTGGATCTTGAAGGATCGCATCAAGGGGTAGAAGTCTTTCGAAGGTCTTGATAAAAGCTTCTGCTAGTTCTGGTTCGCTGATGGCTTGTTTGAGCGATTGAATGACGGGGTGGGCACGGTTTATTCGAAACTTTACCGAGTTAGGCGAGGGTACCTGGTGCCAGAAGCTTGCTTTTAAGATGTCAGCTTGGCTTTCGCCTTTAGGTGCTTGTCTAATCCCGCGAAAGTTGAAGGCAGCCTGAGACTCTCTGCGGCTGGCCTCGCCTATTCTTTGAAGGTCTACTAACAGCCAAGAAGGGGGTGATACTTTTGATTTTATCACGTCAAGATCCCACTTTTCGTCTAGGTTGTTTTTTAGGTCTATCCTGATCCGCGCTAGTCGGCAGCTCTCGGATGTATCGAATAATCCAAGCCATCCACCTTGCACGATGAGTCGTTTCGCTCTGTACACTAAGAATCCCTGGTGCCCATTCCATCCTTTTGGACCCTCCATCTGGGCGTGTTCTGTGTCTGTTGTGGTGGAGTGATGCGGCAGAATGTATGACGTCACGGTTACATCTGAGCCTAGGAGCTCGGTGTGCCTTGATGTAGCTTTATTGAACGGATCCCATGGACTTATCTCGCTATTACCTAGTTTGATTTTGATTCCTTCTTCGATGAACCGATGGAAGGTCATCCCTAGGTGCAATGATATCTTCTTTGTGATATTTGCTGAATTTCTCTCAGTATTTGAAAGCTGTGACGATCTGGCCGTGAGTCGGTCGACTTTGGTTATGATGACCACGGTGCCAGTGGCTTTGGCGTTTTTGGCGAGGGATGAACGCGCAAAGATGGCTTTCGTCTCTGTGTCTAATCCTTCCTGCATCTTCCAGCCTTCAGTTTCCATGAGTTCTAAGTCCCAGCAGAGTATTTTCAGTAGTCCTCCTGAGTCGCGAGTTGCCACCGTAAGTTTTCGACCCATCGAGAACGACGCGGTTTTAAGGCCTAAGCCAAATCGTCCGAGGTCGTTTACCCTTCTTTTATTCTTTGGGCCTTTGCCGCCCCAGCGCATCGCTTCATGTAGTCCTTGGTGAGACATGCCGACCCCATCGTCCTCGACGTAAATATAGCCGTTTTCTTTTTCGGATTCTGAAGGTGAAATCCCAATGAATATGTTTTTTGCCTCTGCGGTGATGCTGTTGTCTACGAGGTCGGCTATTGCTGTTTGTGGCGAATAGCCGATGCTTCGCATGCCGCCAACCATCGCTGAAGGGTGGGGGATGTTCTCGATTCCTGGACCTGCAATATCCCCCTCATTTTTTATGACGGTTTCTATGACTACATCTTTGTCCGCGCTGCCTCCCTTTGTTTTTTTCTTCGAATGCATGACGTTTGATCGGATTATGTGTTAAATAATAACTAGGCCTCGAGGGCAGCTTTCCATCTTCTGGAGTGTTTTGAGTGATAAATGCATTTTACTTACTTATATCAGTTGCTCGTATTTCCGAGAGAAATCTATGACTTGGTTCACATGATCATAAGTTAATATAAAGTCTTAGGTCGGTGCCGAAATGTGGCTAACGTTGGCTAGGTCGTTACTCGTAAGGTGTTGATACTAAAAGTATGGATTAAATACGGATTTGGCATCAGGCCGATTCAGCAACGGCCCGCCCCTTGTTTGACGGACTACAAGGCCCAGCTTAGCCGGGGCCAGGACGCCCGTTTCAAGGTCTCGGTCATCTCGGGCTACCACTTCACCTGCGCCCTGACCGGCTACCGCCTCATCGCGTCCAAGTCGACCTATGTCCCCCTAGAGGCCGCACACATCCATGCCCACTCCAAGCGACGCCCGGATACCCCTCACAACGGTCTAGCCCTGACCCCGACGGCCCATGATCTCTTCGACGCCGGCCTCTGGACAGTAGATGACTACCTCCGCACCCGCGTGGCCAAGTCCGACATCGCCGAATCCATCCTTCCCGGGGGCTCGCACTTCAAACTCGCCGACCTCCACGGCCACCCGCTCTCCTTCGCGCCCCAAGCCACTCTCCGCCCCGACCCCGCCCACCTCGCCTGGCACCGCCGCGAGGTTTTTGCTCTCTAAGCCGGCTCAGCCTGTTTTCATTAAGTCAAAAGATTAACTGATGTAGTTCGGGTATCTTTCAGTGGTATCGTTCGGTTTTAGGGCACTATTGAGTTCCCGATTTGGGATTTAATATTGATTAACGGTTAAATATTAAGTCATTTTAATAAATGCGAAACGTGCTATTTTTTGTTCTCTCTCCTGTGATCGCGCTCGCCCAGTCTTTGGAGAACGTAGAAATCTATGAGATTTCAGACATGGTCGGGGTGCAGGTTTACTATGCCAGCCACATCAAGGTTGAAGGCATGAAGGACTCCAAGAAAATCGATGCCGAAGATCGCGCCGCATTGCTTGGAGCTATTGGCAAGACTGGCATCGCAATGCCGAGGTTCAAGGTGCCTCATACGGAAGATAATACGACCGTGAAGGGTTGTAAGATGCATGTCCTTACCATCAAGGATAAGGACGGGGGTCTAAACTACGTTGCTCAGAATGAGCACAAAGGTGGCAAGGACGAGCTGATGGTTATCCGTAGCGACGATGCAATTAACTGCTTACTTGCTGCTGAGGGGGTGATTCAGCTCTATACTATCCACCTGAATGTGACTTTTCCCGAGGGTGAAAAGCTTGTCACCATGCAGACCACCCGCAACCGCCCTCTTGGTGTTTCTACGATAACTGTTACCGGGAAGGCTAAGCGTATCAAATAACCATGTCCTCCCGATTCGCATTCCTTCTCGCACTAGTCGCCTTCTTCGGTGCGCCCGAGGTCAAGGCCGACGACGTCCCGTTCTTGGTGACCCGTCTGGATGTCTACCTTTACGACGAGAAAAAGGCACCTAACGCCGACTATTTCGCCGGAAGCGTCGAATGTAACTACTTCAACCGGGAGAGTAAGCTAAACGAAGCCCGCGAGCTCGCCTACGTTGTCGCCCGCGCTCGTGGGTTCTACGTCGACGGAGCCGGTCGCTTTTACATCATCTGCTGCATCAAAGCCGGCGGCTCGATCGCCACAAAGGTTCGCTGAACGTCTTCCTGGTGCAAGCCCTGTGCCGCATCGGCCTTAAAACACAGGGAGGGCCAAACAAGGGGCAGGCCGTTGCTCGTCAGGTGCTGATACTAAAAGCGTGGATAAAGTGCGGATTCGGTGTCAGGTAGATCTGCTAATGGCCTGACCCTTTTAAGCGTAAGCTGCGGCTCGAAGGACGGTGGCGGCGTGGAGGCGGGCGGTGTGTTCGCGGTTCCGGTTGTAGCCGCCGCCGTAGAGGACAACGGTAGGAATGCCGGCCTGGGTGACTAGGCTGAGCACGTGCTCGTCGCGGGCGGCGAAATGCCCGTCGTTCAGCTTCATCTGTCCGAAGCGGTCGTCCTCATGAGGATCGGCCCCGGCAATCCAGAAGACGATGTCCGGCGCGAAGTCGTGGATGGGCGTCTTGAGGCTGCCGGCGAGCGCTTCGAGGTAGGCTTCGCCGGAGACGTAGCGCGGGAGTTCTACGTCCAACGTGCCCGGAGTCTTGATGGACGGGTAGTTCTTGCCGACGTGGATCGAATAGGTGAAGACC
>JACCDJ010587591.1_pt1 | contig 14079 bp, 10 predicted proteins | sample 7444481 | NCBI WGS metagenome assembly JACCDJ01 (sample SAMN15323435, study PRJNA562643) | freshwater metagenome | isolation source: river surface water | place: USA:Blue River Watershed | collected 2017-08-15 | reverse complement strand
TTACCGCCGCCACCGCCCACGCCGATCACTTTGATTTGCGTTCCTTGGTTGAACTCTTCGACTTGGATCATTTCAATGCTCATGGTGCTCTCCTAAAACTGTTGCAGTTGCCTAAATATTGATTTTTTGAAAATTTTATTTTTTAAAAGAAAGAGGGTTTCAACATCGCTGATGCGGACTCCCCCTTGCCAAGTAAAGTTTGCGCCAATCCATCAGAAGTTACCCACGATGAAATCTTTGAAACGCGTGAAGGCATTGTTCATGGAACCCTTCTTCTGCGAAACCTTGAAACCTCTCAAGCGTGCCAGACGGGCTTCTTCCATGAGGCCCATGACGGTGGCCACCCGCGGCTGGCTCACCATGTCTGACAAAGCGCCGGTGTATTTGGGCACACCGCGGCGCACGGGCTTTAAGAAAATGTCTTCGCCCAACTCAACCATGCCAGGCATCACGGCACTACCGCCTGTGAGGACAATGCCCGATGACAAAACTTCTTCGTAACCTGACTCGCGAATCACTTGCTGAACCAGCGAGAAAATTTCTTCTACACGGGGCTCAATCACACCAGCCAAAGCTTGCTTGGACAGCATGCGGGGTGCGCGATCGCCAAGGCCTGGCACTTCCACCTGAGCCTCAGGATCGGCCAGCAACTGCTTGGCATAACCGCTCTCCACTTTGATGTCTTCTGCGTCTTTGGTGGGCGTGCGAAGCGCCATGGCAATGTCGCTGGTGATCAAATCGCCCGCAATGGGAATGACTGCGGTGTGGCGAATGGCACCGTTGGTGAAAATAGCCACATCGGTGGTGCCGGCGCCAATGTCAACGCAGGCCACACCCAATTCGCGCTCGTCTTCGGTCAACACCGCCAAGCTTGAGGACAAGGGGTTGAGCAACAACTGATCGACTTCTAAGCCACAGCGGCGCACACACTTGATGATGTTCTCGGCTGCACTTTGTGCACCCGTGACAATGTGCACCTTGGCTTCAAGTCGCATGCCACTCATGCCAATGGGCTCTTTCACATCTTGGCCATCGATCACAAACTCTTGCGGCGCCACCAACAACAAACGCTGGTCAGTGGAAATATTGATGGCACGCGCCGTTTCAACCACCCGCGCGACGTCGGCGGGGGTCACCTCTTTGTCCTTGACGGCCACCATGCCACTCGAGTTGAGGCCGCGAATGTGACTGCCTGTGATGCCTGTGTTGACACGTGTGATTTTGCAATCCGCCATCAACTCAGCTTCTTTCAAAGCCTGTTGAATGCTTTGCACCGTGGCGTCAATGTTGACCACCACGCCACGCTTCAAGCCGTTGCCAGGCGCCACACCCATGCCAGCCAACTTCAACTCGCCACCTGGCATGACCTCGGCCACGACAACCATGACCTTAGAAGTTCCAATGTCCAGACCGACTACCAAATCTTTGTACTCTTTTGCCATATGTTCAACCGTTCTGATCTAAATCTTCAATCTGCCAATTAAGGTTTCTTCAACCCATCTACCGCCAAAGTTGTCACACCCCGCAACCTCAGTGCATAACCGTTCTCGTACCTCAAATCTGCCGACAACAAAGAACTTGCAGTTCGGCCATAGCGAGACGTTATTTGCGTCAATGTTTTAAAAAACAATTGAAGCCTCTCGCCAATTTCTTGCTGGGTACCATGGCCCAACTCCAATGTGGCCCCCGACTCCAACTGAGCAGTCCAACTGCCGCGCTGACTCAGCTCTAGCTTGTTCAAGCTCATGTCCATCTTGTCCATGCGTGGCTTGAGAAACTTGTACATCTCAAGCACCGTTTGGGCTTGTGCTTCTGGACCTTTGAAGATGGGCAGCGTTTCGCTGTCGACATCATCGGCATTGACTTCAAAAATGGTGCCCTCAACACTCACAAATTTGCCATCGCCCTCAGCGCCCCATTGGGCTACGGGTTGGAACTCATCCAAAGTCACAGACAAACGGTTGGGAAACTCACGCCGCACCAACGCAGAGCGAATCCAAGGAATTTGCTCGAACGCCTGACGGGCTTGCAACAAATTCAAAGTGAAGAAATTGCCTGTGAGTTGGGGCATGACATTGGCACGCAAGGTCACAGGGTTGCTGTGTGTCACATTGCCGTTCACGGTAATGCTTTGAATCGAGAAAACAGGATGGCGCAATAACCAGCTGATGCCACTGGCCAAGCACATCAGCAGCGCAACAACCATCATGACCGTGGCTGTCCATTGCATGAGGCGCACATCCATGGGCAAAACGACGGGCTTTTTCATGCGCCACCTTTCTGAACACCGGCATGCACCAAGCTGGCATGCACCAAGCTGGCATGTTCCAAACTTGCAGAGGCCAATAGGTGCAAGCACAAGTCTTCGTAAGACATCCCGTCAGCTTTGGCCGACATGGGTACCAAGGAGTGTCCCGTCATGCCGGGTGAGGTGTTGATTTCCAGCAGATAGGGTTGACGAGTTTTGCCATCAATCATCACATCCACGCGGCCCCATCCTTTGCAGCCCAGCACCTGATAGGCTTTGACCACATGCGCTTGAATGGCTTTTTCTTCGGCCTCTGGCAAACCCGATGGCACCAAGTACTGGGTATCGTCTGTGAAGTATTTGTTCTGATAGTCGTAGTTGCCTGCAGGTGCCACGATGCGAATCACGGGCAAGGCTCTGGCAGTTTCGCCCTCACCCAAAACGGGGCAAGTGACTTCATCGCCAGCAATAAATTGTTCGCACAAAATATCGCTGTCGCATTGCGCCGCATCTTCAAGTGCTTTGAGCAATTCGTTGGCCTGTGTGACTTTGGTCACGCCAATCGACGAGCCTTCACGGGCCGGCTTCACAATGAGGGGCAAACCCAAGCTTTGAAGCACATGGGCTTGAGCCTTGGCACCCAAATCATTTTTCTGCAGCAGCACATAGCGGGGGGTTGGCACATTCTCTGACAACCAAACACGTTTGGTCATGGTTTTATCGATGGCAATGCTGGAGGCCATCACACCAGAACCTGTGTAGGGAATGCCCAACAATTCCAACGCGCCTTGAACGGTGCCGTCTTCGCCAAATCGGCCATGCAAAGCAATGAAGCATCGCTCAAAGCCTTCTGTTTGCAAATCGGAGAGTTGGCGCTCAGCGGGGTCAAAGGCATGGGCATCCACACCTCTGGCCTGCAAGGCTGCCAAGACGCCCCGGCCTGACAAGAAGGAGATTTCACGCTCTGCCGACTGGCCTCCCATGAGCACAGCCACTTTGCCAAAATTCTGAGAAGTGGCCGTCATGCAGCACCCCCCATTTTTTGAACTTGCGCAGGGACTGCGCCAATGGAGCCGGCACCCATGCAAATGACCACGTCATGGTCTTTTGCATTGTCAAAAATAGCCTGCGCCATGCCTTCAATTTTATCGACAAAAACGGGTTCAATTTTGCCCGCCACACGAAGTGCACGCGACAAAGAGCGGCCATCTGCCGCCACGATGGGGGCCTCACCTGCCGCATAAACTTCAGACAGCAAAACAGCATCCGCACCTTGACTGATGACGCTGACAAAATCTTCAAAGCAATCGCGTGTGCGAGTATATCTATGCGGCTGAAAAGCCAAGACCAAACGACGGCCTGGGAAAGCGCCACGTGCTGCAGCCAAGGTGGCCGCCATCTCAACGGGATGATGGCCGTAGTCATCGATCAAGGTAAAGCGCCCAGCTTGTACAGAATTTTTTGCCAGGATGTTCACTTCGCCATAGCGCTGGAAGCGCCTGCCCACACCCTTGAAGTTGAGCAATGCACGCTGAACAGCCGCATCGTCTAAGCCCAGTTCAACCGCCACAGAAATGGCGGCCAAGGCATTCAACACATTGTGCAAACCTGGCAAGTTGAGCACCACGGGCAGGTCGGGCAAAACCACGCCATTGCGGCGTTGCACGGTGAAGTGCATCTGACCCTCTTGAGCGCGAACATCCACAGCGCGAATTTGAGCGCCTTCTTGCAGACCATAAGTGGTCACTGGCCGAGCCAACTGATCCACAATGCTTCGAACGCCAGCGTCATCCGTGCACAAAATGGCCGTGCCGTAGAAAGGCATGCGATGCAAGAACTCCACAAAGGCCGCCTTCAATTTCTCAAAGTCGTGCCCGTAGGTTTCCATGTGGTCGGCATCAATGTTGGTGACCACCGCCATCACGGGCAACAAATTCAAGAAGGATGCGTCCGATTCATCGGCCTCCACCACGATGTAGTCACCTGTGCCCAATTTGGCATTGGTGCCTGCGCTGTTCAATCGACCGCCAATCACAAAGGTGGGGTCCAAGCCTGCTTCAGCCAAAACGCTGGCCACCAAGCTGGTGGTGGTGGTTTTGCCGTGGGTCCCTGCAATGGCCACGCCCTGCTTCATGCGCATCAATTCAGCCAACATGACCGCACGGGGCACCACTGGAATATGGCGTGAACGCGCCACCAACACTTCGGGGTTGTCGGCTTTCACGGCGGTGGAAGTGACTACCGCATCGGCACCCTTGACGTGGTCAGCGCTGTGGCCTACATGGGTTTGGATACCGAGCGATGCCAAGCGCCGCAAGGTGCTGCTGTCGGACAGGTCTGAGCCAGAAATGGTGTAACCCAAGTTCAATAAAACTTCGGCAATACCGCTCATGCCGGAACCACCGACCCCAATAAAGTGAATATGACGAATGGCGTGTTTCATGCGGCCAAGGCCTCGCAAGCAGCTACCACTTCACGGGTGGCTTGGGTCTTTTTCAGAGCCCATGCTTTTTCAGCACAAGCCAACAATTCTTCACGGGTGATGCTTCCCAGCTTGTCAGCCAAAGCTTGAGGCGTCAGGTCTGCTTGGGGCATCAACCAGCCACCCCCCTCTGCCACCAAAAATTGAGCATTGGTGGTTTGGTGATCGTCCACCGCAAAGGGGAAAGGCACATAAATGGCGGCCGCACCCACCGCTGCAATTTCAGTGACCGTGCTGGCACCGGAACGGCAGATGATCAAATCGGCTTGGGCAAATGCCTGAGCCGTGTCTTCAATGAAGGGGGTCAATTCAGCTTGCACACCTGCTTTTTCATAGTTGGATCGCAGGGCATCGATTTGTTTGGCGCCACTTTGGTGAACCACCACGGGGCGCTTGTGCTCGGGCATCAAGGCCAAGGCTTTGGGCACGATCTCGTTCAGTGCTTGAGCGCCCAAACTGCCGCCCACCACCCACAATTTGAGTGGCCCAGTGCGGTCTGCAAAGCGCTCTGCAGGCGATGGCTTGTTTAAAAAATCTTGGCGCAAGGGATTGCCCACCCAGACAGCCTTTTTCAAGACATTGGGGAAAGCCGTGAAGATGCAATCGGCAACCCCGGCCAACACCCGGTTGGCCATGCCTGCCACCGAGTTTTGTTCGTGCAAGACCAATGGCTTGCCCAGCAGAACCGACATCATGCCGCCAGGAAAAGTGATGTACCCACCCAAGCCCACCACCACATCGGGCTTGACTCTGCGAACCACTTGAATGCTTTGCCAAAATGCTTTGAGCAAACGCATGGGCAGGAGTGCCAAGCTCACAATCCCTTTGCCTCGCACACCACCAAACTCCACAGGCTCAAAAGCAAAACCACGCTGCGGCACCCATTGACTTTCCATGTTGCCAGGCACGCCCAACCAGTGCACTCGCCATCCGGCTGCCCGCAAAGATTCCGCCACAGCCAAGCCGGGGAAAATATGCCCGCCCGTACCACCTGCCATGATCAATGCGCAGTGACTCATGTGCGGCCACCTCGCATCATTTGTTTGTTCTCGGCATCGATTCTCAGCACGATGGCAATGGCGATCATGTTGAGCAAAATGGCCGACCCGCCATAACTCATCAGAGGCAAGGTCAAGCCTTTGGTTGGCAGTGCACCCAAATTCACGCCCATGTTGATGAAGGATTGAAAGCCAATCCAAATGCCCACACCTTGAGCAACCAAACCTGCAAAGGTGCGGTCCAGGGCCAAGGCTTGACGACCAATCACCATGATGCGGCGGCTGAGCCACAAGAACATGCCAATGACGGCAACCACGCCCACCAGACCAAACTCTTCACCAATCACAGCCAACAAGAAATCGGTGTGCGCCTCGGGCAGCCAATGCAGTTTTTCAACACTGCCGCCCAAGCCCACACCAAAAATTTCGCCACGGCCAATGGCAATCAAAGAGTGCGACAACTGGTAACCCTTGCCCAAAGTGTGCGTAGGGTCCCAAGGATCGAGATAGGCAAAAATTCGCTCTCTGCGCCAAGGTGATGCAGCAATGATCATGGCAAACGTGAACACCAAGATGGCCAAAATCAAGAAGAACATGCGGGCGTTGACACCGCCCAAAAATAAAATGCCCATGGCAATGATGGCAATCACCAAGAAGGCGCCCATGTCTGGTTCAGCCAACAAGAACACACCCGCCAGGCCCACAGCGGCGCCCATGGGCAACACAGCGCGGAAGAAGCGCTCTTTCACTTCCATCTTGCGCACCATGTAATCGGAGGCATAAATAATCACCGCCAACTTCGCAAATTCAGAAGGCTGAAAATTGATCACGCCCAATGAAATCCATCGGCGCGCACCGTTCACACCCTTGCCAATGAAAGGCAACAGCACCAGCGCCAAAAGGACCAAGGCCACAATGAACAAAGGCCTGGCATTTTTTTCCCAGATTTCAAGTGGAATTTGAAACACCAACAAAGCCACCCCGAAGCCAATCAGCATGGAGATGATGTGGCGCATCAAGAAATGTGTTTGGGAGTATTTGGCAAATTTGGGATTGTCTGGCATGGCAATCGTGGCCGAATACACCATGATCATGCCCCACATCAAGAGCGTCACAACCACCCACACCATGGCTTGATCGATGTTCTGAATCTTGCCTTGAGCCGCTGAATTTTTGGCATAGTCATAGCTGCCCAAATTGACAGGCAGTCCGCCCTCTGCAGCACCCTGCATGCGACCTGCGCCACCCATGCGGCCAAAAACACCACTGGCCCAAGACATGAAGCGTGACCCGAGTTCGGTCATGACACGCTCTCCATGGGTTGGCCTTCAGCTTCCGCAATGGCCACCACCGCTTGGCAGAAAACTTGTGCGCGGTGCGGGTAGTCTCGGAACATGTCAAAACTTGCACACGCAGGCGACAACAAAACAGCATCGCCAGCCTGCGCCTTGTCTTTGGCCAGGTTCACCGCTTCAGGCAAAGTGGCGGCGTCTGTGAGCGGCACGCCACAGTCTTGAAGGGCTTCTCGAATGAGGGGCGCATCTTTGCCAATCAGCACCACAGCCCTGACATACTTTGCCACTGGCTCGGCCAGCGGCGAGAAATCTTGTCCCTTGCCTTCGCCGCCCAAAATCACAATCACACGGCGCTCAGAGCCCAAGCCCACCAAGGCGGCCACCGTGGCACCGACATTGGTGCCTTTGCTGTCGTCAAAATACTCCACACCATTGACAATGGCCACAGGCGCCACACGGTGTGGCTCGCCTTGGTATTCGCGCAAACCAAACAGCATGGCGGCCAAACTTGCACCTGTGCTGGTGGCCAAAGCCAAGGCCGCTAAGGCATTCACCGCATTGTGTCTGCCCCGAATCCGCAGCGCATCCGCAGGCATCAAGCGCTGAATGTGAATTTCCTCAACCTCACCTTTGCGCAAACGGCGTGTCTCATCTGACTCCAAGGCACGCACCAACCAAGTCATCCCATTGACTGTTTCCAAACCAAAATCGCCAGGGCGCTGCGGCATTTCTGCACCAAAGGTGACATGCTCGCGCTCAATAGGCTTTTGCAATTTGGCGCGCACCGGTTCTGGCAGCATGGCCATCACGCTAGCATCGTCTCGGTTCAACACCATGAGGGTATTGGCACCAAATATTTTTTCTTTGGCAGCTGCGTAGGCATCCATGGTGCCATGCCAATCCAAATGATCTTGTGTGATGTTCAAGACCGTGGCCGCAGAGGGCTCAAAAGGGCCTGCATTCTCAAGCTGAAAACTCGACAACTCCAACACCCAAACTTCTGGCAATTCTGTGTCCATTGCCAAGCGCAATGTATCTAGCAAGGTGGGGCCAATATTGCCAGCCACCTTCACTGTTTTGCCGGCGCGCTCAATCAACTGACCTGTGAGCGCAGTGACCGTTGTTTTGCCGTTGGTTCCGGTGATGGCCAAGACCTGAGGGCTGTAGTCACGCGTGGCTTTCAGATTTTCCAAACCCTGCACAAACAAACTGAGCTCGCCGCCCACCCAAAGACCCAGGGCTTTGGCCGCTTCCATCACGGGGGCTGTCTCGGAAGGCGCCAGTCCAGGACTTGCAAACACAGCACGCACGGTGGTGCCTTCAATCAAATGGGCGTGGAATGCACCCGACTTGAAATGAACGTCAGGACATTCGTTTTGCAATGCATTCAAATTGGGCGGCGCATCTCTTGTGTCAGCCACAGTGACTTCTGCACCCATGGCAACACACCATCGGACCATGGCCAAGCCTGAGCTTCCCAGTCCCAAAATCAAGATGTGTTGGCCTTGAAGGTATTTCATGCTTATCTCAACTTCAAAGTCGAGAGACCCACCAAGCACAAGAGCATGGTGATGATCCAAAACCGCACAACCACTTGCGTTTCTTTCCATCCACTCTTTTCAAAGTGATGGTGCAAAGGGGCCATTTTCAAAATACGTCGGCCTTCGCCGTATTTCTTTTTGGTGTACTTGAAATACGAAACTTGCGCCATGACAGACAAGGCTTCAACCACAAAAATACCACCCATGATGGCCAGCACAATTTCTTGGCGAACAATGACGGCAATGGTGCCCAGCGCGCCACCCAATGCCAGCGCGCCCACATCGCCCATGAAGACTTGCGCAGGGTGCGTGTTGAACCACAAGAATGCCAAACCAGCCCCCGCCATGGCGGCGCAGAAAATGAGCAATTCACCAGTGCCGGGAATGTAGGGCAAGAACAAATATTTGGCGTAAACCGAACTGCCTGTGACATAAGCAAACACGCCCAAAGCCGAGCCCACCATGACCACGGGCATGATGGCCAAACCGTCCAAGCCATCGGTCAGATTGACAGCGTTGCTAGAACCCACAATGACCAAGTAGGTCAAGATCATGAAACCAAACACGCCCAGTGGGTAACTCACCTCTTTGAAGAAAGGCACCATCAAACCTGCTGTGGGCGGCAAATTGACATCAAAGCCCGAAATGACCCAGTTCACAAACAAATCGAACACCCGCATGTTGGAGCTTTCAGAAATACTGAAGACCAAACACAGCGCAGCCAACAAGCCAATGACCGACTGCCAGAAATATTTCTCGCGCGAGCGCATGCCCTCGGGGTCTTTGTTGACCACTTTGCGCCAATCGTCAACCCATCCAATGGCACCAAAACCCAAAGTCACAATGAGCACAATCCAGACAAATCGATTGGTGATGTCAAACCACAGCAAGGTGCTGACGGCGATGGACAACAAAATCAGCACGCCCCCCATGGTGGGCGTACCACTTTTGGCCATGTGCGTTTCCATGCCATAGCCCCGAATAGGCTGACCAATTTTGAGGGCGGTCAAATGTCGAATCACTGCGGGGCCAGCAATCAGACCAATCAGCAGCGATGTCAAAGCGGCCATCACTGCACGGAAAGTGATGTACTGAAAAATACGCAAGAAACCCCAATCGGGCGATAAAGTTTGCAACCATTGCGCCAAGTTAAGCAGCATGGACTGACTCTCTTTCTGCAGCCTGAGCTTGCTCAAACCGGTTGCGCAAAGCTTCGACCACGCGCTCCATTTTCATAAACCGCGATCCCTTCACCAGCACGCTGTTGTAGGTCGAAATGTCCGACAACACCCGAGCTTGCAAACTGTCCATGTCTGAGAAATGAACCGCGCCCTCAAAGGCTTGGCTGCTGTGTTGGCACAAATCGCCCAAAGTGAACAAAGATTGAATGTCGCAAGCTTTGGCATAGGCGCCCACTTCTTGGTGAAATTCAGCACCTTGCAAACCCACCTCACCCATGTCACCCAAAACCAACAAGCGTGGCGCAGGCAATTCAGCCAGCACCTCAATGGCCGCCCGAACAGAATCGGGGTTGGCGTTGTAGGTATCGTCAACCAAGGTGAAGGCGTGGCCATCTAGTTGCCACTCACAAGACTTGGAGCGCCCTTTGACAGGCTCAAAACTTTCGAGCCCTTTGACAATGACGGGCAAGCTCATGTCCGCAGCCAATGCACAGGCAGTGGCAGCCAGGGCATTCAAAATATTGTGGCGTCCCGCAATGTTCAAGCGACACGGCAAAGAAGTCTGCTGGGTCCAGAGTTGAAATGACCATGCGCCATTTCGCCACACAATGTCGTGCGCCTGAACATCGCCCTGCGTGAATCCAAAGGTCAGCACGGAGCGGGCATCGGCCAACTTCTGCCAAAGTTGGGTGTAAGCGTCTTGCGCGGGAAACACAGCCACGCCCATGGCGGGCAAAGCGCGAATCACTTCACCGTTTTCAATGGCCACCGCTTCAACCGTGCTCATGAATTCTTGGTGCTCTCTTTGAGCGTTGTTGACCAAGCCAATGGTGGGCTGCGCAAATTGCGCCAGCACTTCAATCTCACCGGGGTGGTTCATGCCCAGCTCCACTACCGCACGCTGGTGTTCGGGGCGCAAATTGAACAAGGTCAATGGCACACCAATGTCATTGTTCAAATTGCCCTGTGTTGACAATGAGGGGGCCGATGTATCGGCACGCAAAACAGACGCAATCATTTGCGTGACCGTGGTCTTGCCATTGCTTCCCGTCACACCAATGAGCGCTGGCGTATATTGGCGACGCCACTGAGCTGCCAAAGTGCCCAAAGCAGCGCGTGCGTTGGGCACACAAAAGGCGGGTACCGTGACATTGTTCAAGTGCTGCAGGTGCTCACCCTGATCAGGGTGACTGGCTTCAAACAACACAGCGACAGCGCCTTGTGCCTGCGCTTGTGCCAGGAACGCAGTGCCATCAAATTTTTCACCCTTCAAAGCAATGAACAAATCGCCAGCCACCACACTGCGGCTATCCGTGCGCACAGCTTTGATCAAAGTGTTCTGAACTTGTGAATTCGCTGCTGCGGCATTCACAAGCACTGCTTGCGGCAGCCATTGTTGGAGTTGTGTCAGTGTGAGGTTCATGCTTGAGCCCCTGTTGACTGAATGGCATGGGCTCGCTTCACAAGCGCATGGTGTGCATGCACGCGATCGTCAAACGGATATTTCACACCGGCAATTTCTTGGGTGTCTTCGTGGCCCTTGCCTGCAATCAAAATCACATCGCGCTGACCAGCCTGCATCACTGTTTGAAAAATAGCTTTGGCACGATCAAGTTCTTGATGCGCTTTTCCAGGGGCTTTCAAGCCTTGCTGCATGTCGCGCAGAATTTGTTCGGGCGATTCACTGCGTGGGTTGTCACTGGTCAATACCAACTGATGCGCCACCGATTCTGCGGCAGCAGCCATCAAAGAGCGCTTGCTGGCATCGCGATCACCACCGCAACCCAACACACACCAAAGCTGGGAGCCCAGAGCATCGGCCATTGGCTTCAGAGCCAACAAAGTTTGCGTCACAGCATCGGGCGTGTGTGCATAGTCCACCACCGTCAGAGGCAATTCGATGCCCTCAACACCGTCAACGCCATGAGGACCTTGAACCTTCTCCATCCGACCTGGCACCGCTTTGAGTTGCGAACACACTTGCGCAATGTCTGACAGGTTGTAGTTCAAGGCTCGCAAAGCAGCCATCACACCCAACACGTTGTCAACGTTGTAATCTCCCATCAATGAAGTTTGAAGGTGCACCCTGTGCGAGCCTTCCAGAACATCAAAGCTCAAGCCCGACAAAGTGCGCTTCACATTCAGTGCTTGCAAGCGGGCCTGGTGTCCCCGGCTTGAGCAAGTCCAAAGTTCAATGGGTGAACCCTGAGAACCAGCAATGCGACCTTGCGATAAATCAGACGCCAACTTGGCACCCTGCGCATCATCCACATTGATCACCGCCACTTCAAGCTCAGGCCAAGCAAAGAGTGCCTCTTTGGCTTGCCAATAAGCTGCCATGGAGCCGTGATAGTCCAAATGGTCTTGGGTGAAGTTGGTCAGCAATGCCAATTGAATGCGGGTGCCCGCCAAGCGATGCTCTGCAATGCCAATGGAGCTGGCTTCAATGGCGCAGTGCGTGATTCCTGCAGATACAAATTTTCTAAACTGCGCTTGCAACAGCACAGGATCGGGAGTGGTCATGCCTGTGTGCATCAATGTGGGCGGCTCGCCAACGCCCAGCGTGCCCACAATGGCACATCGACCTGCAGGCGCTGCGCCTGACTTGGATGACAAGGCATTGATGGCTTGCGCCAACCACCATGTGCTTGAGGTTTTGCCGTTGGTTCCCGTCACGGCCAAGACCTGCAATTCTTGGCTGGGTTGCTCATAGTAGGCGTCTGCAATCCAACCTGTGTCTGCCTTCAAACCGGCGTAAGCAGCCACATGATTTTCAACGCGGTCGGCAGCGGGCTGCCAAGCTGCAAGCCATTGTTGACAGGCATCCGCCTCCACCAAACAAACTTGGGCACCTTGTGCAAATGCCGAAGCCACATAGGCGCGCCCGTCGGTGGCAGCACCCGGCCAAGCAATAAAGGCATCACCCTTTTGCACAGCACGACTGTCGGTGCACAACACGCCTGTGACGTGTTGACGCAACCACTGTGCAGCTTGAGTAGGACTGTGCAAGGTTTGCATCAGAACGACTCCTCCACACCGTTGGCCACAATTTGCGGCTTCACACTCATGTCGGGTTGCACACCCATCAAGCGCAAACTTTGCTGCACGGTTTGACTGAACACGGGCGCAGCCACATCACCACCGTAATATCGGCCATTGGATGGCTCATCAATCATGACGGCCACCACAATGCGTGGTTTTTCAATGGGCGCCATGCCCACAAACACGCCGCGGTATTTTTTACCTGCGTAGCCTTTGCCCTCTTGCTTGTGTGCTGTGCCTGTTTTGCCGCCCACGGAGTAACCCATGGTTTGCGCTTTTTGTGCCGTGCCACCAGGGCCTGCAGCCAAGTTCAGCATATGGCGAACAGCCTGTGCATTTTCTGGACTGATCACGGGCACACCCGCTGGAATTTGGCCGTTTTTAATGAGAGTGGCTGGCAGCGATTTGCCATCACTTGCAAAGATGGTGTACGCCCGTGCCATTTGAAACAAGCTGGTGGAGACACCGTAGCCATAACTCATGGTGGCTTGTTCAATGGGACGCCAAGTTTTGGCAGCACGCAATCGACCACTCACCACACCCGGGAAAGGCAATTGCGGTTTTTGACCTAAACCAACTGCCGTGAACATTTCCCACATTTCACGGGGTTGCAGTTGCATGGCAATTTTCACCGTACCCACATTGCTCGACTTTTGGAGAACCTCATTGACAGTAAGTGCGCCGTAGGGGTGTGTGTCTGAGATGGTTGAGCCGGTGATATTGATGGTGCCAGGCGCTGTTTGAATGACTGTCTCAGGCTTGATGATGCCTTTTTCCAAAGCCAGGGCGATGGCAAACGGTTTCATGGTCGAGCCAGGCTCAAAGCTGTCAGTGAGTGCACGATTGCGCAATTGCTCACCACTCAAATTGACACGCTTGTCAGGCGAGTAGCTGGGGTAATTGGCCAGTGCCAAAATTTCGCCCGTTTGCGCATCTAGCACCACCACGCTGCCCGCTTTGGCTTTGTGTTCCAACACCGCTTCACGCAGTTTTTGGTAGGCAAAAAACTGAACCTTGCTGTCGATGCTCAATTGCAAATCTTCACCATCGACAGGCGGCGTCATTTGCCCCACATCCTCAACCACACGACCCAAGCGATCTTTGATCACACGGCGTGAACCGGATTTGCCAGCAAGTTGGTTTTGGAAAATCAACTCAATGCCTTCTTGGCCTTTGTCTTCCACGTTGGTGAAGCCCACAATGTGCGCAGCCGATTCACCCTCGGGGTACAAACGTTTGTATTCTTTGATGGTGTAGATGCCCTTGATGTTCAAGGCCAACACTTGCTTCAC
>JACCDJ010953960.1_pt1 | contig 14103 bp, 10 predicted proteins | sample 7444481 | NCBI WGS metagenome assembly JACCDJ01 (sample SAMN15323435, study PRJNA562643) | freshwater metagenome | isolation source: river surface water | place: USA:Blue River Watershed | collected 2017-08-15 | reverse complement strand
TGAAGATGATGGCGCCGACGAACGACGAGCCTCCGCTGGGCTTTTCCTCTAGGTGGGCGGGCTGACGGGCGGCGGGCAGGGGAGGGGGTGGTGTCGGGTCCGGCGCGTCCTGCAACGTGAGCGGACGCTTCGCCGTGATGATCTCTTCCTTGATGTCCTGCAGCTTGCCCCAGGCTGACATGCCCTCGCGCCAGTAGTCGTCGGTCATGCTGATTTCGCCGGCGGCCCATTTGTTGCAGACCTCCCAGGATTCGTATTCGCCGATGACCAGGCCTTTGCGGGCTAATTTAATTTTCATGAGATATCTTTAAGGGAAAAGCATCTAATTTAGACAAGAACGATGTCGTTCTATCAGGGTGCTTTGATGGTTTAGTTCGCGGTCCCGGACATTCCGTATGCAATGATTTTATCATGAGGTAAAGTCGCGACGGCGTCGCGACCGGATGGGCGGCAGGTCGCTGACGCGTCCCTCCCTGGGGCGCCTGTTGGGCTTGGTAACTGGCTGCCAGCAGCCACCCGGGGCGGTCACGTGCCACCACGGTATCGGCGTCGGGTGCCTTTGTCGGGAAAGTTAGAGTCGTCCTACCCCGCGCACTCGGTTTTACTTCGCTGTGGAGAACGGCGGATCAATTAGATCAGTAGTTCAGTGGAAGGCTAGCGAGGCTGACCAAGGCGTCGCTGAGTTCCTTCGCCACGGTAAGGTCCGCCTCGTTTACGTCGTTGCTGATTTCGATATGCTTGCTCTTGAGCAGACTGATGATGGCGCCGTAACGCTGATGCAGCTTGAGGTCGGCCTCTTCGATTCCGGATCTTTCGAGGCTGGGCGGGATGCCGAGCTGGTTGAATGCGCTCTGGCACTGGCGAATCTCGGTGAAAACCTTGTGGGCCGCGATGCGGAAGCCTTCTTCGGCGCGGGAGCCGCGATGGGACATCAGATCGGTTACCCGCTGGCTCAGCTTATTGGCTAGGATGATCCGTTGCTCGCGGGCTATCTCGGTCGGCGAGTTGGCATGGTTGCCGGCATACGGACGGGAGGAAGGAATCGCCGCGATCTCATCGAAAGGAATCGGATTACGACGTGATTTACGGCTCTCAGTGATATCGATGTATATGTAGTCGGCATTCCATTTCGAGAGAGGGTAATCACCGCCACTATTAGCCATCTTGACGGCGCTTCGCAGGTCTGATGTTCCGAGCATGGTCGTCTCGATGCCTGCTATGAACTGCTTGTTCTCGTGGTCCCTGACGCAGACATATGCGTGGCCGGGCACCAGCATGATGCCGACGTTCAGCCCGATTTTCCTCAGGATGGAGCAAAGCAGGACGGAGCCATCCACGCAGTTGGCCTGTGAGGAGGAGATGGTCTGGTCGAGGAAGCGCACATGCTGGAAGCTGAAGCGCTCCGAAGTGGTGGTCGTGGTGATCGAAGAATAGCTGAGTCCTCTGTTCTGCAGGGCGGCCCAGATGGCGGCCACCTGCGGCCAGATCATCTCTCGCCCGCCTTGGTAGCCGATGAACTCGTTGCAGATGCCCGTCTCCTTCGCCTCGCGCAGAATTGTGTCGATCCAAGGGTGGTTCTCGTTGACGTAGCCGGCGAGCGCACCCCGCATGGAGACGAGTTTCGTGCTCACTAATCCATGTTTCAGCATGGTCTGCGTCTGGACCGTGAAGGGACAGTCGTTGATCTGATGGACTTGCCACTTCTCGGTCATGGTGCGGCTGGCGGATTGGCCGCCACGTCGGACGCTGAAGGAGAGGTTCATCAAACTTGTCTGCGTGTTCCTGCGAAGGGCTACGTAGTCATACGCCAGGCGTGGGAAGATCACCACCAGCTTCGAGTCATCGACGATTTTGAACGTCTCGGTCGACTCGTTGATGAAACGGTCGGCGCTGACGCTCACGACGTAGGTTTCGCCCTTCCGCACGTTATTGACGACAACACCGATGCTTCCGTTGATGCCATATTGAGGAGCCAATCCTGGCTCCGTGCTGTAGCCGCTGCTCGGGTTGCTGTTCAGGCTAAGCAGATGAGAAGGGAAGAGTTCGTTCCCTCTGGCGGCAAAAGGGGTGAAGTCCACCGGCTCATGCGCGGATACGGGGGCTTCGGCGACGGAGGGCACGGTGGCTACGGAAGTCGGCCGAGTTGCGGTCGCCGCAGGTTTCTTTGCCCGGATGATCCCGAGCTGCGGCCTGGCCGGCTTTTTCTCGAAGTATTTTTCCCAGAGCCAGCCACCCCCGCAGATCGCGATGATCGCCACCAGCAATACCAGATGGAATATTTCTCTTCCAGAGAGTTCGCGATCCTTTGACATGCCGAGTGTTTTTGGTCCATAAACCCAGACCTGACAAGGGCTTCTTACGTTCAAGGGCTTTAGGTCACCGTAAGAGGACCGACCAGCCTGAGGCGCCTTTTAAAGAGTTATTTACAAAGCAACTAGTACCTTGGTATTGATATCGGGGACACGCAGCTCACATTCGACCGCATGTCTTGTTTCAAGGTATTCCTGCCGATGCTGATTTTCTCCAGGGTCCTGGCCGGGGATCTCGCAACGGAACTCGCCGCCAAGGCCGGCGTCGCGTTCGCGCAGTATGCCTTAGGCAATCATTACTATTCAGGAGAGGAGGGCTATCCGCAGGATTACGAAAGGGCGGCTTACTGGTATCTGAAGGCGGCCAAGGGGGATAATGCCAAGGGGCAGCTCGCCATCGGTATCGCCTACCGAAGGGGTCAGGGCGTGCCTGCTGACATGGATTCGGCGCTTTACTGGATGAAGAAGTCGGCCGGCAACGGCCATAGCCTGGCCATGTATAATCTCGGCCAGTTCTATCTGAGCAAGGCCGACCGTCCTTCGACCGGGACTTATGCTACCGAAGCCTACGCGTGGTTCGTCGTCACACGTGACCATGAGGGCCCTCATTCCGGTTCGGCGGGTTACGAGATTTCGCGCCTCGATGCGCTCATGACCAGGGAGGAGACCTCTTTCGCCCGAAGCCGGGCCCGTTTCTTGCGTTCCGCGATCGGCCTATGAACCTGCGCCTTCTCGTCTTCACGGTTTGCTGCCTCGGTCTGATCGGCTGTCCTGTCCACGACAAGGCCTTGCTAAGGATCGAGCATGATTTCACCGACCGTCAGGTTGCTGGTCGGACTTATTTCCTCTACGATTCCGCCGAGAAAACCCGTGCCATGGAACTGATGAGCGAGATCGCCAACCGTGATGCCGAGCTCAAGCGGGCCATGCTGAGCGCCGGTTTCAAACGTTTGCCGGTCGAAGAGCAGATGCGTCACTTCAACGACAGCCGTCAGGAAAACTGGCAGCTGATCAAGGAGCTGCGGGGCCTGCTCGCCGGCAAGGAATCACTCTGAATTTCATCCCATGCGTCGCTACGCCTTCTTTCTTCTTGCCAGCCTGCTTTCCGCCTCGTTCGCCATGGCTGGACAGAGCGTGACACGGGTAAGCTGGGAGTCCATCGATGGCTCAGGTCCTGGCAGGCCCACCGTATCGGTCGTCGCCTGGGATTCGACCGCCTCCGGCAGTTCGCTCTCCGTCAAGGATCCCACCACGCTTGAATGGGTTCCTCTGCGGCACCTCGGTACCCGGCGTAATGAAACCTCCTTGGGGGCTATGTTTGTAGGACAGGGATCGGACGGACGGCGTGTCCAACTGACCCTCATCGGAAAGCCCTATAACGCCCCGACCCGTTTCGAGTATGCCCTGACCATATCGAAGGGGGCCAAGGAACGCATGTTCTACGGCAACTGCAACGACGAGCTGGAGGCCTGCTTCAGGGCCAATCGCTGACCATTGCGGCCAAGGTCGTCATAGCGGTCTTTCCGGCGGCAACCCGGGCGAAGGGCAGAGTGGTGTTGATGGGATTCTCTTTTCTGGCATGTCACGCGCTTTTCTCCAGTCATTCTTTAGCCTCTTCGGGCATAGAACGTTCTGGATTAAACAAGAAAACGGCGTATCACAGGACTACCCCCCACCGGATATGAGCGAGCCCGCGCTTTATAAGAGAAAGACTAAGAGCGGCCATATCCTGCCTGGAGTCACCTTAGAGGAGCTGAAGGTCATGCTCGCCTCGGGACGAGGACTTCAGCCGGATGAGCTCATCCAAGCGGTGGGTACCCGGACTTTCGTGAGCGACGAGAAGTGGCTCCCGGCGAGTGATTACCCGGAGTTGGCGGAGCATTTTCCGACCGTCTCCGGACGTCAGATCATCGTCACGGAAGTCCGGAAGACCAAGGCCGTTCGTCTTTACGCCGCCGGCGCCTTGATGTTCTGCCTCCTGGCGGCCGGGCTCTTTTGGTGGAAGCCTTACCATGACGCCGAGGACGCCCGCGGTAACCTGGGGCGGGTCAAGGGCGAGCTGGAGTCCGCCCGTAAAAGCTCCGCCGATCAGGCCGCCGAACTCAAGGCGATGTACGATGGAGCCATCAAGCGGCAGGCTAAGCTCGAGGAGAGCCTGGCCATCGAAAGGAAGAAACTGTCGGCGGCGGTGGAAAAGCTTAAGCGGGCCGAGGAATCGGTCAGGAATCTCAGGGAGACCGGCGCGTCGGCCTCCGCGGACGTTGCTGAGCTCAGAAGCACGGTCGCCTCTCTCAGCGAACGGCTTGTCGAGGCCGAACTGATGCCGAAGTTCTGGCCGGGGGCGGACGTCCTGCGTGCGCCGGAAGATGCGGCACAGGTCCGGGTCGTCTCGATGATCCCAGATCGGGGCTATATCTACGTCGTCGGCAAACTCTCCTATAACAAAGGTGCCATCCTCCTGCTCCGACAGTCCGGATTGTTCGGCACCAGGGTGCACGTGCGCGTCGTCAATACGTATGACCACGGGCAAGGCGAAAGGGGGCTTTCGCTCCAGACGCCCGACCAAGACGACTTGTCGGCCAAAAAGATCACGGCGTTCGGCTATGGCGAGGTGCTGGACGTCTCACTCGTCTCCACGGGCCGATGACAAACGACTTCAATGACTAAAAATCCCTTGATTGATTGGTATTGGCAGCACGGCGTCCTCCGCAAGGACGAGTATGCCCTTTCCCGAGGACACTGGCTTGATGATGTCTACGCCATCGCGGAGCGACGTGCCAAGCTGGACTCCCTGGATATGGCCGAAGGCGCCAAGAAGGCCCTCGGGGTCTGGGGGCCGTCCCAGACCGGGAAGTCGACGCTGCTCTCGCGTTACCTCGATGTAGGAAGGGTCGCCCAGGGCAGTCCTTGTCTGAGCTGGGACGAATCCTCGCCCACCGTCTTCCTCAATTTTCAAGGGCGAGCGGAAGATACGGTCGTACTCAACCCGTTCAACAACGAGAATGACGGAACCGGTTGCGTCACCCGTTACACCCTGGCCGAACAAGTCAGGCACCCCCGCCACCCGGTCTCGGTCCGCCTCAATTCCCTCGGCGACATCATGCATGCCTTCGCCTGCGGCTATCTCAGCGAATGCAAGGTCGAGGAGGTCGACGGAGCCGAGGTCGAGTGGGATGCTGATTCCTTCAAGGCCGCCTTCCTGGCTGCGCAACTGGATAAGGAGGCGATGGTCAGCCAGCAGGCCTACGAACTTCTCCGCGAGGTGCTGCGTATCGTCGAGCTCTTCGTCTCGGCCAGGCATGCGCGTTACCGGAAGCTGGCCAAGGACTGGGACAAGCTTCGTCGCAAGATGCTCAACGAATGCACGTCGTTGCGTTCCGTCGATGATGTGATCCGCCTGGCCAAGCGGCTGTTCTGGGACGATGTCCTGCCGATTTCGGCCGTCTTCGATCGCGTGCGCGCGAAGGAGGCCAGGCTCAACTGGTCCGGCTCCAAGGTCTATTGCACCACCCAGGTCGCGGCCTTGCTCATGGACATCGATACCTTCCGACGTTCCAAGAAAGCCGTCAAGAACGCCGATGACGAGCGCGTGGCGAAGGCCATCGAACGGCTCGGCTTCAGGAAGCAAGGCGGCGATATCCTGATTGAGGTCTTCAACGAATCGGTGGAGATCGCGGGGGATAATTTCGGCCTCCTCCAGGCCTTGGTGCGCGAGGTCGTGGTGCCGGTGCGTAAGCCTGCCGACAAGACCGACGCCGATTCGGCCTTCTTCCGTCTCCTTTCCGCGGCGGATCTGCTCGATTTCCCCGGGGTGGCCAATCAGCACGCCAACGCGTCAGAGCCGACCTTGATCAACCCGCGGACCACCCAGGACGATCACCCCCGATGGCTTACCGCCGTGTTCAAGCGAGGTAAGACCGAGTCGATGGTGCTGGGCTACGCCAAGGATGTCACGGTCGACGCCTTCGCGCTGCTCGTCAAAGCGCAGACTTTCCCTCCGCGTCCCAAGCAGCTGACGGCCGGCATAGAGCACTGGTGGAAGTGCGTCGATCCCGATTACAAGGCCAGCGATGCCGCGCCCGGCACCAAGGCTCCGCTGCCCTTGTCGATCTGCCTGACTTTCTTCGCCAAGGTCGTCAACCAGCGCCAGATCGGATCGGGCGCCGGACTCGAATCCGTCTTCGGTCATGAGATGCTCGGCCAGCTCGCCCCCCTGACCTTGCCCGGAAACTCGCGGCTATTCGCGACCACCTACAACCAGTTTGAGGTTTCAGGCGGGAAGATCCTGGGCACCGCCGAGGAGATCGCCCACCGAGCCGACATCATCAGGAAGGACGCGGCTTTCCGTCAGGCTTTCCGGGATGAGGTCTCCCGGGAGTCCTTCGACCAGATGATCGCCGAGGAGGACGGCGGGGTCGAATTCTTCCTGGAGCAGCAGGTCGCCGCGGTGAATTCATCCCCGCGTCGCGCCAAGCTTTCTTCCTTGGATTCCAGGGACAGGGTGAGGTTGCTTGAGCTCATCGAAGAAGCCGTGCCTTCGGGCAGCAACGAAGGCGCCGAACAGGCGCGAGTCATCAGGAAGGTGGCCGAGCATCTCGCCTCGGGGCGGTCGACGATACCTGACGCGAACAGGCCGGACCTGCGGTTCCGGGAGTTGGAGTCCGCGGATTCCCTCTTCGCCTACTGGATCAGGCTGCTTTCTTTCGTCGATGAAGCGGAGCTTGACCCCGTGCCGAAGAGTTTTTCCCAGCATAATCCGGAGTTCCGCCGGAATTACGTGAACAACCAATGGAAGAACTGGATGCAGTCCGCTTTGGTGAGGCTCCGGACTTCGCCGGGCTTCGAATGGTCGCAACTGGGCCTCGACGGGGAGAACGAAGGTACGCTATTCCTCCGTTATCTTTCGGAGCAGCTGGGTTCGCAATGCCTCTACGAGTGGATCCAGAAGGAACTCGACGACATCTCCTCCGATGTCGTCGCAAGGTCGGCCCGACGTGAGATCGCGGTCGCGATGGGCAACATCATCCGCGGAGGCTCCCATCATCTTCCCGACCGTGCCAACCCGGACCCGCTCGCGCTGCTGCGGGCGCAGCTTGATCAGCGTGGGTTCGCGGGCACGACCGCTTCGCCCTACGATCTCGCCGTCACCGACGGTTTCCTTGCGCTGCTCCGGAGCTTCCGGCCCTCCTTGGCCAAACGCCCACCCCAATGCGGCGACGACGAAATGAACCGTCTCCGCCGTAATTACTAATCCCTTCAAAGATGAATAAATTCGGACAAAAGCTGTACGTCGTCCCCAACTCCGGGTTCCAGCTGTTTTTCTTCCCCCTGATGATCGAGGCGGATGACGACGGCGGCACGCTCACCGCCCTGACCCGCTCCAGCCCGGACACGGTGGAGGGACAGAAGAAACTCGCCCTCAGCGCCACCATCAACGCCAACCGTAAGGCCGTGGAATGGAGTCCCGCGCTGAGGAAGGAGTGTCGCATCGATGATTACGACAAGCTCGGTTGGAAGGGGTGCCAGAGCAGCGAAAACCCCTTCGTTCGCCATCGTTTCGGCCCCTGCCGGTTCGATCAGGATTTGTCCCTGCTCGGCCTATGGCTGGCGGTCGAGACCAATCTGGGCGATCGTGAGAACGGCTGGTATTTCCGCACCGATAATCCCAGTCCGATCCATACCGAAGCTTTGCTCAACCGGAATCCGTACGTCGCTTCCTCCCTGCATCCTCTGGCCGAACCCAAGCGCTTCCATGTCGACTGCATGGGGAAGAAGATCGAGTTCCTGGTCAAATGGACGACCCCGTCCGCGGAAGACATTGACGTCGACCTCATCCTGGATTTCGGCAATTCACGGACCTGTGCGCTCATCCTGGAGCGACAGAAGTCCACGGGTGCGTCGGGGGCCAACGATCGTTTCGCGGAGATCTGCCGACCCTTGCCCCTGCGGCTTCCTTTCCTGTCGGACGTTGCAGATTTTTCGGTGGAAGACGCCATGGTCAGCTCCCGTTTCGTCCTGAAGACCCCGGAGTTCCGCTCCCTTGATTGTGACGCGCCAGGCTCATCCAACAATCCTCACGCGCTGAGCGCCTATCTCCCCAAGTTCGCCCAGGCGCCTCAGGGGTGGAAGTTCTGGGAGAAGCCCAAGGAGGTCCTGGATCAGGTCGAACTGCGGATCCCGCATATGTTCACCAAGCTGTCGCCCGTCTGCCTGGGCGATGACGTCACCGAGATGGTGCGCGGGGCCAATTCCGTCGGTAAGCAATACGAAGGCCGCCTGCATCAGGGTCAGCTGATGCAGCAGAGTTCCGCGAAACGTTTCTTCTGGGACGATCGTAGGCTCGATTCCGCCAAGCACGGCGACACCTGGTCCATGATGCCGAATTTCGGCGATGCCGCCTACGCTCAGCAGGAGAACTTCGAGAAGATTCCCTTGTCCGGGCTGATGCTGAGGTTCCAGCCGGCCGATGGTTCGGCTTGGACCATCGACAATCCTCCCAGCCTGTGGGGGGCCGGCGAGGAGGGCGGTCACCGTCGGCCTCCGCAGACTTGCCCGGCCAAGCCTGACTACCCGCGGCGCAATACACTGACCTGGTCGATCCTCGCCATCATGGAGACGGCCCAGCGCTACATCAACAGTCCCAACTGGACCGCCGGCGGCCAAGCCTCCCGACGTCGCCGGATCCGTACGGTCGTCGGCTCCTATCCTTCGGGGTGGTCGAGTTCGGAACTTTCCGCCTATCGCGCCAAGTGGCTCGAGGCGTTGAACATCTTTTCGCTGACCCAGTATCCTGCGGGTTCCCCGCCGGTGAAGCTGGAGATGAACCTCGATGAGTCGGTGGCCAGCCAGCTGCCGTTGCTGTATTCGTGCATCAAGAGCTTCACCAGCCAGAACAGGGGAGAGAACTGGATCCAGCTCAACGGCGTGGACCGTCCTGGCAAGATGCCGGCGATCCGCGTCATGAACCTGGATATCGGAGGCGGGACCACGGATGTGTCCGTCGTCGAATACGTCGATGAGGAGAAGGGGGTCGATGTCGATCTGCGGGCTACCGTCAAATTCCGTGATTCGTACGGCGAAGCCGGCGACGGTCTCCTGAAACTCATCATCGAATCCATCTTGCTGGACAAGCTTGCCGGGGAGGCGGAAAAGCCTGACGAGGACAAGGTTTCCAGGGAGCTCAAGCGGATGGCGCGCAACTCGACCTTCGCCCGTTTCCGGGAGGTCTTCGAGGAGGTCGGGGTCGACTCCGAAGGAGGTTCGGGTAGTTCGAACCAGCAGCACCGTCAAGCGGAACGCACCTCGGTGCGCATCCGATGGATCGTGGCGGTCCTCATTCCCATGGCGATCGCGCTGCTGAAGAAGCGCGCGGCGGGCGATGAACTCAAGGTCGGCCCGGCCAGCGCCGGCATCGACGAACATAACTGGGGGCTTTTCGCCAAGAAATTCGCCATCTCGCTCCGTCATGGTTCGGATTTCACGATCAAACCGGAAGAACTGGATGCCTTGGTCGTGAAGCATTTCGGCCTGCTGGTCAAAAGGCTCGCCAGCATCGTCGCCTCGTTCGACGTGCACATGGTCTTCGTCTGCGGCAAACCGTCCGAGCAGCCCGCCATCCGTGAACTCGTGGACAGGCTCCTGCCGATCCCGCTGGAACGCATCCACTTCGCCTCGGGCTTCCGCTCCGGCTCATGGTATCCGTTCCGCCGCCGCATCAGCCTGATGGGGGGAGGCGCGGGCCCGAAGTTCGATGCCCTGACTTCTGATGCCAACGAGCGCATCGATGACGCCAAGACCGTCACCTGCGTCGGTGCCGCCCTGGCGCGCGCGATCTCGGCGGGACTGATCCCCGGCTGGCGACTGGATATCTCCAAGCAGCCGGGCCTGTCCAATCACTGGGGCGAGATCACCTACGATCCCGAACACGGCATCCCGCGTTCCTTCCTGAGCCGCATTGATTTCTCGGCGTCGGGCGACACCTCCGCGGAAGCCGTTCTCGGGCTGGGGGACAACCGGTGGATTGGCCGTAAGATGTTCGAGAGCGATTCCCAGCGTCCGGAGCCGGTCTATAAGCTCAGGTGGACCGGTGAAGAAGCTGGTCGTCCGGACAAGGTCCGGGCCGTCTTCCGTCGTATCGCCGCCACGGCTGAATGCGCCGACGCCCTTGAGCTGATCCGCGTGACGGATCGTGAGGGCAAGGTCGACCTTTCCACGCGTGTCCGCCTGCAGTTGGAGCCCGTCTCGGAGACCTCCTGGCTCGATACCGGGAGGCTTTTCTGAAGCCCTCCCGCCAAATGGTTTATCTCTTATCATAATGAACTCATTCTGGAAGATTTCCCTGATATCGTTGTTTTTCGCGCTGGGGCTTTCCTATGCAGCAAGTTCGATACAACTCTCCGCCTTCGCTCAAGCGCTGGTTCACATCAGCGTCACGTTAGGCTGCCTGTTGCTTTTCGACTTTTGCAAAGGTGATGCGGACGGAGGTCGGGAGAGCGCCGGCGCTATCCTCGATCTCAGCGCCCAGATACGCGGTTTGGCGGACACCCAGAAGAAACTGGCCCTGCAGGTCCAGGATTTGTACCTCGCCGCCAGGGAGGCTCCGCAATTAGAGCGGCTCAAGGACGAGCTGGAAGCGGCGAAAGAAATATCGAACAATTACGCGCGTGACCTGAAGAAGGCCCATGAAGACGCCTTGGATGCCGAGCGTCGCCTAAGCGATTCTCAGCGCGATCTTGACGCCAGGCTCAAAACGATCTCTGAGCTTCAACGGAAGCTTGCGGAAGGGCAAATCGAGCTGGCTGCCCTCATCAAGGCCAAGGAACAGCGACTCAGCAGGATCTTTCCGGCCGAACTGCTTTCCTCGGAGGTCGGAGAAAGCGTGCGTTGGTCCGCAGAGGCCGCCACGCAGCAGGATTTCATCGCCACGGCGATCTTCGCATCCCTGCAGTCCCTTTTCGCATCCCAAATCGACCCCGAGGCTTCCGAGCAGTCGTTGGATTGTCTGCGCACCTTAGGCAGGGCTTTGTCCAAGATGGCCCGCCGTGAAGGTTGGTCTTCGGCCCGACGTCACGAGATGTTCTCAGCCTGGGCCAGGGTCTTGAACGGACTTTCGGGCAATAATTTCACCCTCTACGTCCCCGATATCGGCGCCCGGGTCAGGAATGACACCATGACCGGACTGCACGACGGAACGGTCATGGAAGTCCATTGCTGGGGTGTGCGCAATCACAAGCAAGGCATCGCCTACCTGGCCGAGGTCGGATGAGATCGAGCCCGCTCACGCCCATCAGGCTGGCCGAGCCCCATCGCGGGCTGTGCTTCGATCGTTCCGCCGGTCACCTCTACCGGCCTTCCTTTGTCGACGGCGACGGGAAGTTGCTTCAATGGGATCGGAGCTTCTCCGCCTTGATCCGGCGCTCGGCCCTGGCGGAGTTTCTGGCCGATCCGGCGTATTGGGATGAAGGAGGGAAGGTCATCTTCACGCGAATGGAAGCCGGATACGAGGTCTTGTCCGAGACCCAGGGGCTGGACGAAGGTGCGAAGCTCCCACGCGCCCTCTACGCCCGCCTGCGTAAGGCTGAAAAGGAATTCCAGGACCTCCGACGCAGCGGTCGGCTCACGCCTGAGGAGGATGAGTTCCTGCGAGCGTTCCGGCTCCCGGACGTGGCGGAATTTCCTGCGGCCTACCGGGTGAAGAAGGCGGGCATGCTGAGCCGGCGTCGACTCTATGTCCTCTGGGGTCTCGTGCCGGAGCAGGCTAGGGCCATTCCGACGATCAGGATAGGCGGGCAGGCGTCCGCCGGGCCGGGCTCTGGCGAGTCCCAAGGCATGCCTGATGAGGACCGATCCGCCGGGCTTGCTGACGATTCCCAGGAGCAGATTGCCTATGACGATAGCCTAGGTTGGCCGAAATGGTTGGAATGGCTGCTGTTTCTGCTCGGTATCGCCTTGGTTTTGTTCTGCCTTTGGTTCTTGTTCAGCCTCCTTTCGCCTGGCTGCGAAGTCGCGACAAAAGACGAAGTTCACCTCAGGGTGCCGCCTCCTTCGGAGGCCCAGAAGCGGGAATTGGAAGAGAAGATCGTCGAATTGAAGAAGGAAGATCCTGATGGGCGTCGTCTTTATGCGCTCGAGCATGCCTTGGCCGCCCGCAAGAAAGCCGAAGCCGAACAACGGGCGGCGGATGCCGCCAGGCGTGCCGCCGGCGAAGCCGAACGGAACGCAGCTGCGAGCGGGAAACCTGACGATGCGGCGCTGGCCGATCGTCTTCGCAAAGAGTCCGATGCCAAGGCGGCGGCCGCCAAGGCGGATGACGCGGCCGCCGACCAAGCTTATTTGCGTCCAGAGGAAACCCTGCGATCCGAGCAGTTGGCCCAGAGTGAACGTCTCAAGGATCTCTCCCGCCAGGCAGCCGAAGCCGAAAAGAAGGCCAAGGATACCGGCAGCGCCGAGGACGTCGCGAAGGTCGAGAGCATCCAACGGGAGACCGAAGCGTTGCGACGCAGCCTGCCCGAACCACCGCTCTCGCCTGAGGCTGAGCGCGAGGCCAGGAATCGTCTTTATGTCACGCCCAAGGCTTCCGGCCAGGACGGCGAAGTCATCGTGCGTCGTTTCAAGGCGGACGAGCTCGTTCCAAAGAAAGGCATCAGACTCCATCTCGAGGCGGCCGCTAACGGCCGCAGGGATTTCAAGGTCCTCGGTTGGGCCTTCGGGCTGGCCCCGATGATCGAAACCGAGCGGCTGGAGGGGTTTGTTCCCGTCGGCCCGGGTCTCTCGATCGAAACCCCTTTGGATTTATATTTCGAATATCGCGGTGCGGACGGACAGATGCATGAGGATTGCGCTCCGTTCGTCATCAACGGAGACATCGAGTTCAGTCTCAGCCTGGAGATCGAGCGAGCTGATCCCGCGCCGCCGGCACCTCCTCCGACCAAGGCCAAGCCTGGCGCGTAGCGCATCGTCGCTCGGCCGGCCGGCAGATCGTCCCCGCCGGGTCAGCGGAGGACGAAAGCGAAGAAAGCGAGGGCCAGGACGATGATGATCACGAGGCAGCTGCAGTAAGGGCCGCAGCCATCGATGCGGCGCTGCCATTTGTCCCGGAATTCTCGTTCGCTGCTCATTTCGTCCGGGCCTGATGCCAGCGAGCGGCTTTATCGATGAATTCCCAAATCCCTTCCAAGGCGGCGGCATACCAAGGTCCAAGGCGCCCAAAGAGCTCTGGTCCGGCGGGAGTAACAAGGTGGGCATGGGCGTAGATCGCCCCTCCGTTCTCCCAGCGGGTAGGTTCGCCGGCCTTGTCTCCGTTGCCTTCCAGGTTGATCGGAAAGTTCAAGGGTTGGACCCTTAGGGATTCGGGATGCGCTTCGGCGTATTCAAGGAGGCCCTTGAGGTCGCTGGGCCCCACGTCGAGGATGACCTGGCCGGTGCCTTCCTGGTCGCCTTTCTTGGGGATGAAGAGGCATTTCATGTTGGTACCACGCATGCCCATCTGGAGGAAGTGCGTGACCTGGGGGTTGGTCGAGCGCACTAATCGCCATTCGTCATTGGCTTTGCCGACCACTTCCTTGGCGACGATGTCCCAGAGGGGCTCGATGTCGATTGCTTCGCTGTTCGTGAGGAAGCGTTCGGCGAAGGGGCTGATGAAGCGCTCTTCGGGGGAAGTGTCGACGATGGCAAAGGTGACTTCCTTGAACGCCCCGGCGAAGTCGACGGTGAGGGCGCGGTGGAAGAGTTCGGAGACCTGATGTCCGTCATTGCCGAAGGCTCCGCAGCCCCAGGCGCCGAGAATCAGGGAGTC
>JACCDJ010482756.1_pt1 | contig 14104 bp, 12 predicted proteins | sample 7444481 | NCBI WGS metagenome assembly JACCDJ01 (sample SAMN15323435, study PRJNA562643) | freshwater metagenome | isolation source: river surface water | place: USA:Blue River Watershed | collected 2017-08-15 | reverse complement strand
GTGTATGCGCTGACTTCGGTCACCGTTATTCCTGCTTCAGAAAGAGTTTTCGCTGTAGAACCCGTTGAAAGAATTTCTACATTTGCGGCTTGTAGGGCACGACCTAGTTCTAGCAACCTGCCTTTTTCATAAACGCTCACAAGTGCGCGCCGTATGGGTTTGCGATTAGCCATTGTCTAACTCCTTAAGAAATCTGCATCAAGCGTTGGTAGTAGCGATGCAATGGTCGCGACAATGAGACCTCGTTCGACAATCTTAATGCGTTCATGTAAAGACTCTTCAGTATCTCCTTGCAAAATAGCAACTTTCTCCTGCGCAATGATGGGCCCGGTATCTACACCAGCATCCACCCAGTGAATAGTGGTGCCTGTCTCAGTTGCGCCGGTAGCTAAGGCATCACGAACTGCATGGGCACCAGGAAATGCAGGCAAAAGGGCAGGATGGCTATTAATTATGCGAAACCTTTCGGTGATGCGCTGCGACAAAATTCTCATAAAGCCTGCTGAGATCACTAGGTCGGGACGTAGCGCTGCTATGAGCGTTTCGAGTTCGCGGTCCCATTCTCTGCGATCTTTCATCATTGGAATAGTAAAAGTTTCAATTTTTGCACGTTCTGCTCGCTGCAGTACAGCTGCATCTTTTTGATCTGAAATCACTGCGACGATTTCTGCGGAAAATTTTCCAGATGCCTGTGCATCAAAAATTGCTTGCGCTAAAGTTCCAGAACCTGATGCCAGAATCAACAAACGTTTCATGGGTTAGCCTCGGGCAAGATTGCGCTTATTGAGAATAAAGGTAGTAATCGCAGCGCCAAGGCCTAGTTCTAGCGCTAGAGAAGTGAGTAACTTCCAGATGGAGACACCCATCGCCCCCATTTCTGGAGTAATCAGTGCACCACTTGCTAGATATCCAAGCAATGCAACGATGGTCAGCGTAAATATGTAACTTTGAATAAGGGTCTGAAATCCATATTGCAGCGCCCAGTAAGCAAGGAGCGCACCCAAACCGATAAAAAACAGAGCGCCAAAAAGCGCTAATGGGTGGCGTCCTGTTGGAAGCGCACCGAGAAGTGGAAGCGCTGGAATCTGTCCCAATTGGTACCACCAAGGCGAAACTATCGTTCCTACACCCACCGCTAATCCAGTTCCAGAAAAGTAGGCAAGCACTGCCACAGCAGCGTTAGGTAGATAGAGAATATTTAATAGCAAGAGCAAGGCTCCACCGAAAATTCCTGGTTGTAGTGCGACAGTTATGTTCTTCACCTGAGAGAAATTAAATGCAATCAAAAACGCCATCACCAATAGCCCACTGCCAACCATAATCGAACAAATCCGTAGCGCTAATCGCAGCGATCGAGACGGATTGATGCGATAACCCCCAGTCAAAGTTGCTATTAATGAGATTAAGAATCCAAACACTGGCGCGAGATACCACTGTGGAGTAACACTGGATGAGCTACTCACAAATGCGAGAGCTGTTATTAAAACAGTGTAAAAGAGTGAAAAAATAATTCGAACTTGATTAATGTCATGAAAGTCGCCCTGTAAACGATCAATCGCACGGTTAAATGCGGATCTAATGACGAGGAACGGAAGTAGCACGCCACCCAATGGAAGGTAAGTCAGGTATCCAGGAATTGAAGCAGGCGGAAGTTGTAGTTGGAAAGGTAAGTGATGAGCACCGAGCCAAATCCATACTGCGCCGCGAATTGGATCTGAAGTTCCACCACTTGCACTTCCTGCGGTTGCCCAGGCAACGAGGGCAATAAATGAGAACGGAAGTAGAAGTGTTGCAGCGCTTCGTATGACGTGTGACAACGAGACCGAGAGGACGCGTTGCATTTTTTATCTTATCGGCCTAGGAGACCGCGCATTAATTGCGCTGTTTCGCTGGGAGTTTGTCCCACTTTGACGCCCGCAGCTTCCAGCGCATCTTTCTTCGCCTGAGCTGTTCCGGATGAACCAGAGACAATTGCACCCGCATGTCCCATAGTTTTTCCTTCAGGAGCTGTAAAGCCAGCCACATATCCCACAACTGGCTTACGCACATATTCTGCAATAAATGCAGCTGCGCGTTCTTCAGCATCTCCTCCGATTTCACCAATCATGACAATGGCTTCGGTCTCTGGATCATCTTGGAAGGCGCGTAGGCAATCGATGTGAGTGGTTCCAATGACAGGATCGCCACCGATTCCCACTGCTGTAGAGAATCCGATATCGCGAAGTTCATACATCATCTGATAGGTGAGGGTTCCTGATTTAGAGACAAGTCCGATTGGTCCACGCTTTGTAATGTCGCTCGGAATAATTCCCACATTTGATTGTTCAGGGCTAATCAAACCTGGGCAGTTAGGTCCAATAATTTGCGTCTTTCCTTTTTGAAGTGAGTACGCATAGAAGTAGGCTGAATCGTGTACAGGGATTCCTTCTGTTATAACAACTACAAGTGGCATTGCTGCATCAATGGCATCAATGACTGCGGCCTTTGCAAATTTGGGTGGTACGAAAACTACTGAAACGTTTGCACCTGTTGCCGACATTGCTTCGGCGACTGTGTTAAACACTGGAAGCGAAGTGCCATCAATATCAACTACTTGACCCCCTTTGCCGGGAGTAACTCCGCCTACAACTTTAGTTCCGGCAGCCAACATGCGACGAGTGTGCTTGGTGCCCTCAGACCCGGTCATTCCTTGAACGATTACTTTGCTTGCAGAATTAATAAAGATAGACATTATTTGGCCGCCAATTCCGCAGCTCGGGATGCTGCTCCATCCATGGTTTCAGCTTGTTCCACCAAAGGATGGTTAGCCGCGTTAAGAATTGCTCGTCCTTCAAGAACGCTATTGCCATCTAGGCGCACCACAATTGGTTTAGTTGCCTTAGCTCCGAGTAACTCAAGCGCTTGCACGATGCCATTTGCAACTGCATCGCAAGCAGTGATGCCGCCAAAGACATTAACAAATACGCTCTTTACATCTGGATCACCCAAGATGATAGATAAGCCATCAGCCATAACCTGCGCAGATGCACCGCCTCCGATATCGAGAAAGTTTGCCGGACGCATTCCACCAAATTTTTCGCCCGCATATGCCACAACATCGAGAGTAGACATCACAAGTCCTGCACCATTGCCAATAATTCCAACTTGGCCATTATCGAGCTTTACGTAATTTAAGCCCTTTTCTTTTGCAGCTGCTTCAAGTGCATTTGCTGCAGCATGATCGACAAGTGCTTCATGGCTAGGCTGACGGAAATCTGCGTTTTCATCGAGCGATACTTTTCCATCGAGTGCAACGATACGACCATCTTCAGTTTTAACAAGTGGATTTACCTCTACCAAAGTTGCATCTTCAGATTGAAAAGTTTCCCAAAGTTTTACAAGCACATCGGCTACTTGCTCTGCCACTTCTGTGGGGAATTGAGCTTGCGCCACAATCTCTTTTGCTTTGGCTGACGAAATACCTTCGACCGCAGAAACAGGAACTTTTGCCAATTTTTCTGGAGCAGTACGCGCAACTTCTTCGATATCCATTCCGCCAGCTACTGATGCCATCACCAAAAAAGTGCGGTTTGAACGGTCGAGCAAAATTGAGACGTAATATTCATCTGCAATCGGAGCAGCTTGGGCAATCATCACTTTGTGGACTGTATGTCCCTTGATATCCATACCAAGTATCGCACCAGCCTTTTCAAAGGCATCATCTGCGCCATTCGCTAGCTTTACGCCGCCTGCTTTTCCGCGACCGCCAACTTTAACTTGCGCCTTAACAACAACCTTGCCACCCATCTTGGATGCAGCGCTGCGCGCTTCTTCAGCAGTTGTTGCAACAGCGCCTTGCAAGACAGGGACGGTGTGCTTTTCGAAGAGATCGCGCGCTTGGTATTCGTAAAGATCCACTCATTGCTCCTCATGGGTGCGTCTGACAAAAATAATCTCGGCCTGGGGTAATCCTAAGTGGTTATCTCAGAGCGGAGTGACAGGGGCATAGCGCAGCAAGAGGCGTTTATCTCCGTACTGACCAAAGTTGATAGTTGCCTCTGCCTTATCACCATCTCCAGCAAGGGCAATCACTGTCCCTAGACCGAATGTGTCATGTGACACACGCTGTCCAACTGTCAGCGCCATCGCAGTTGATTTCTTTCCAGTCGCCCTTGGTGGTGGAGCAGATGGTAGGCGTGACTTCTTTAGAGAAGCTGATGAAAAGCTGGAGCGCGTTTCGTTCTGCCATTCGATGAGTTCGTCTGGAATTTCATCAAGAAATCGTGAAGCCGGGTTGTAACGCGGAGAGCCAAAGGTGAGTCGATATTCGGCACGTGAAATATAAAGTCGCTTCTGTGCACGTGTAAGACCGACATATGCCAAACGACGTTCCTCTTCGATTTCGCGTGGGTCATCAAGAGTGCGCGCATGCGGAAATATTCCATCTTCCATACCAGTGAGAAACACTGTCGGAAATTCCAAACCCTTAGCAGTGTGCAACGTCATGAGAGTAACCACTCCTCCATGATCCTCGCCTTCAGGTCGATCAGGAATGTCATCAGCATCTGCAACCAATGAAACTTTTTCAAGGAAACCAGAGAGAGAAATCTCTTCATCCTCACTGAGCTCTTCAAAGGGGCGTTCTTCGTACTCCATAGATGCAGAGACGAGTTCTTGTAAGTTTTCAATACGGACTTCATCTTGCGGATCGCTGCTATTTTCAAGTTCAGTTAAGAGCCCTGATTGCTCAAGCACTGCTTCAATAATGACAGAAGGCTTGGTCTTGGCTTCCACAAGAGTTTGTAGAGCAGTGAGCATCTTGGTGAATGCCGCTATTGATTGCGCTGCCTTCTCGGGAACACCGGTTGCTTCTTCAACGCGCAACAAGGCATTCCAGAATGAGATTCCCTGAGCGCTGGCTAGCGCTTCAATCTCTTCGAGAGCGCGATCGCCAATGCCCCGCTTCGGTAAATTAATAATTCGGCGCAGCGAGACCTCATCATCAGGGTTGGCGAGTACTCTTAAATAAGCCAATAAATCTTTCACTTCCTTGCGCTCATAAAAGCGCAATCCACCCACAACTTTGTATGGAATGGCCGCTCGCATAAATATTTCTTCAAAGATACGAGATTGCGCGTTTGTGCGATAGAAAACCGCGGTATCGCCTGGTTGAGAAGTGCCTTGATCTTGCAAGCTGCGAATTTCTGCTTTAACGAACTCTGCTTCATCATATTCAGATTCGGCAACGTAACCTGTCAGTGGAGCGCCGGAACCGGCATCAGACCATAAATTCTTCTCTTTACGAGATTCGTTCTTAGTAATTACTGCGTTGGCAGCGCTGAGAATATTTTGAGTGGAGCGATAGTTTTGTTCGAGCAATACTGTGGTCGCCTCGGGATAATCAACTTCAAATTGCAAGATATTTCGAATAGTTGCGCCACGGAAACCATAAATTGATTGATCGGCATCTCCTACAACGCAGAGTTCAGCCATAGGAAATCCATCACCGGCAGAACCCGTGAGCTCTTTAATAAGTACGTACTGGGCATGATTGGTATCTTGATATTCATCAACCAAAATGTGGCGAAAACGAGATCTAAACCGAGCTTTTGCTTCAGGAAATTGCTGGAGCACTTGTACGGTTTTCATAATCAAATCATCAAAATCCATGGCGTTCGCTTGCTGCAATCGCTTTTCATACATTGTGTAAACGTCAGCCACGATGGTTTCAAATTGGTTGGTAGCTTTACTGAGGTACTGATACGGGGTTTGTAACTCATTTTTAGCGTTAGAAATGAGATGTTGAAATTGGCGAGCGGGATATCTCTTGGAATCGAGATTGAGCGTCTCCATAACTCGCGAAATCAGTTTCTGCGAATCAGCAGAGTCGTAGATGCTAAAAGCGCTGTTGTAACCCAATTTTTCAACCTCTTGTCGCAACATCCGAACGCAAGAAGAGTGGAAGGTAGAGACCCACATAGATTTTGCGATGGGGCCAACCAAATCAGCCACGCGCTCTTTCATTTCACCAGCAGCTTTATTGGTAAAGGTGATTGCCAGAATTTCGTAAGGTCGTACTTCTCGTCGCGCCATGATGTAAGCAATGCGTCGCGTTAAAACGCGCGTCTTTCCTGATCCTGCACCAGCAACAACGAGCAGTGGTGTTCCAGCATGTGCGACAGCCTTCTGTTGCTCGGGGTTGAGTCCCTCGAGCAATGGGTCGGTCGCAGCCATGGCGGGCAGTCTATTAGGCTTCGCCCACACGAGAAGATAAAGGTGAGTTGTGGAACCGATAGCAGATTCTGAAATCAAGCGGGTATTAGTGGTGAATGCTCACCCAGATGATTCTGACTTTGGAGCATCCGGAACTATTTCGCAATGGGTGCAACAAGGAATATCTGTCTCATACGTTCTCTGCACCAATGGTGATCAAGGAGGAGAGGCGTCGCAATACTCTCGCGAAGAGATGCCAGCTGTGCGCCAACGTGAACAACGAGCAGCATGTGCTGCACTTGGCATCAGCGATGTCACATTTTTAAATTATGTTGATGGCCACCTTGAACCAACTTTGCAATTGCGTAAAGATATCGTTCGCCAAATTCGTAGAGTGCAACCTGATCGCATTGTCTGCCAATCACCAGAGCGCAATTGGGAGAGGATCGGTGCTAGCCACCCAGATCATTTGGCAGCAGGTGAAGCAACGATTCAGGCTGTTTACCCTGATGCGCGTAATCCTTATGCCTTTACCGATTTATTGGAGAAAGAAGCGCTGCAACCTTGGAAGGTCCGCGAAGTCTGGATGCAAGGTCATTCTCATCCTGATCACTTTGTTGATATCACCGATACATTTCATTTGAAATTAGCTGCGCTGAAAGAACACGCTTCACAAACTGGTCATATGGATAATCTGGAAGAGATGCTGCGTGAGTGGGGCCAGCGGAATGCGGGAATCGGTGGTCTACCTGATGGTCGGATTGCTGAAGCTTTTAAAATCGTCAATACCGATTAACGAACAGTCGCTCTTACGATTTCAACCATTTGGATGGGATAGCCATCCGGTGCATACATCGGTTGAGTTCCACTCATTGTGTAGGCGCCAACTTCACCAATTTTCTTTACCAAATCAAGGCCTTTCGTGATTTTTCCCCAGATTGTGTAGTTAGGCGGAAGTTGTGTGTCTTTATACACCAAGAAGAATTGTGAACCATTGGTCTTGGGCCCGGAATTAGCCATGGCTACTGTTCCGGCTGGATAGTTATTTGCAACATTGGCGGGCAAATTTTCATCGACATATCCCTGCCAACCAGTTGGTGAACCACCACCGCTGAGTGTTGGATCCCCACATTGCAAGACAAATAGCCCTTGAGTTGTGAGGCGATGGCAGAGCGTCTTGTTGTAATAACCAGCACGCGCAAGTGTTGAGATTGCGTTGACAGTAACAGGAGCTTTGGTACCAAACATTTCGATAACGATGTCACCACAATTGGTTTTAAAGGTAAGAGCTTTAGCAGTGGGTTTTACTGAAGCAGCAGGTTGCTTAACTTTCATCGGCGTTTTGCCTTTAGCCGTTGCAGTTTTGCAACCCGGAACGCTAAATGGGCGTTCTGCAGCATGTGATGTTGTCGTAGTGAGCGATGTGGATGCAACTAACGCACAAGCAACGATTGCAATCTTTGCGGATTTAAACATCGATTGTCTTCCTATTCCCATTCAATTGTTCCTGGTGGCTTACTCGTAATATCAAGTATTACTCGGTTTACTTCTCGAACTTCGTTGGTGATTCGAGTGGATATCTTCTCAAGTACTTCATAGGGAATGCGAGACCAATCTGCGGTCATGGCATCTTCGCTAGAAACTGGGCGCAAGACAATTGGATGCCCGTATGTACGACCATCGCCTTGAACTCCCACGCTGCGCACATCAGCCAGAAGCACAACTGGACATTGCCAGATGACGCGATCAAGACCCGCAGCTTTCAGTTCTTCGCGAGCTATGAGATCTGCCTGACGCAAAATATCTAAGCGCTCTTTGGTGACTTCGCCAATGATGCGAATTCCTAGCCCGGGGCCGGGAAATGGTTGGCGCCAGACAATTGGCTCAGGTAGGCCTAGCTCTAGCCCAACTTGGCGAACTTCATCTTTGAAGAGCGTACGAAGTGGTTCAACCAGAGTGAACGTTAAATCATCAGGTAAGCCACCTACATTGTGATGAGACTTGATATTGGCAGTGCCAGTTCCGCCACCTGATTCAACAACATCGGGATAAAGGGTTCCTTGCACTAAAAATTCAACATCTCCACCAGATGCAATATCGCGCGCTGCTTTTTCAAAAGAGCGAATAAATTCACGTCCAATGATTTTGCGTTTCTCTTCTGGATCGGTAACGCCAGCAAGAGCTTGCAAGAATTGATCAACTGCATCAACCACAACCAGATCAATACCGGTAGCTGCAACAAAATCTTTCTGTACTTGTTCGGATTCTCCGGTGCGAAGCAATCCATGATCTACAAATACACAAGTGAGTTGTTTGCCGACAGCGCGCTGCACAATTGCCGCGGCAACTGCAGAATCAACGCCCCCAGAGAGACCGCAGATAACTCGTTTATCGCCAATTGCTGCCTTTGCCTTTGAAACTTCCTCTTCAGCGATATTTGCAGTAGTCCAGGTAGGTTTGCACCCAGCAATATTGATAAGCCAATTTTGCAAAATAGCCTGTCCGTGTTCAGTATGAAGAACCTCTGGATGAAATTGCACCCCAGCTAATTTGCCTGATGCATCCTCAAAGGCTGCAATCGGAGTATCACTCGTTGATGCAGTGACAGTAAATCCATGTGGCGCTTGTGAAACGGCATCACCGTGCGACATCCACACTGATTGCGTTTGGGGAAGTCCAGCAAAAACCTTTGAAGCTGATTTCACTGAAAGAGGAGTACGTCCAAATTCAGATTTGCCGGTTTGTTCTACAGTCCCTGATAACGCTGCTGCCATGGTTTGAAATCCGTAACAGATACCGAAAACTGGAATTCCTAATTGAAAGATTTCTGGATCAACTTTAGGAGCGCGATCTGCATAAACAGATGATGGGCCACCTGAGAGGATAATTGCTTCGGGGTTTTTAGCGCTGACTTCTGAGGCTGTTATAGAAGATGGAACTATCTCTGAAAATACTTTTGCCTCACGTACCCGCCGCGCAATGAGTTGCGCATATTGCGCACCAAAATCAACGACAAGTACACCGTGGCTAGCGGCCATGAATAACCACATCTACCCGTTGGAAAGACTTCACATCAGAGTAACCGCACGTTGCCATCGCACGTCGCAGTGCACCAAAGAGATTCATAGATCCATCAGATGTATGTGAAGGTCCAACCAAAATTTCTGCAAGAGATCCCACAGTTCCAACGTTGACGCGAGCACCGCGTGGAAGCTCAGGATGGTAAGCCTCAGAGCCCCAGTGCCAGCCAAGCCCCGGTGATTCCACTGCTTTAGCAAGCGCTGAGCCCATCATCACTGCATCTGCGCCACATGCAATCGCCTTGGCAATATCACCTGATTTACCGACAGAACCATCTGCGATGACGTGCACATAACGTCCGCCGGATTCGTCTAGATATTCACGGCGCGCTGCAGCAACTTCAGCAACGGCAGAAGCCATAGGAACTTCAATACCGAGAACTGATCGCGTTGTGTGCGCTGCTCCCCCACCAAATCCGACTAGTACACCAGCAGCGCCAGCGCGCATGAGATGAAGTGCGCCAGTAGTCGTAGCAACACCACCAACTATGACAGGCACATCAAGTTCATAGATAAATTTCTTTAAGTTCAGTGCTTCATTTTCAGAGGCAACATGTTCGGCGGAAACTGTAGTTCCACGTATAACGAAAATATCAACGCCAGCATCAATGACCGCTTTATGAAATTCGGCAGTACGTTGTGGTGATAATGATGCAGCAACCGTGACACCAGAGTCGCGAATCTGCTTAATGCGTTCTTTGATTAGTTCAGGGCGTATCGGTGCGCTATAAATTTCTTGCATTCGACGAGTGGCATGCTTATCTGGCATCGATGCGATTTCACCGAGTGGAATACGGGGATCGTCGTATCGAGTCCACAGACCTTCGAGGTTAAGAACTCCGAGGCCACCCAACTTTCCAATTTCAATTGCAGTATCGGGTGAAACAACAGAGTCCATGGGAGCTGCTAGAAGTGGAAGTTCAAACTTGTACGCATCAATCTGCCACGCAGTCGACACATCTTCAGGTGTACGTGTGCGACGGCTGGGAACGATGGCAATATCGTCGAAAGAGTAAGCCTGGTGTGCGCGTTTTCCTGGGGCGATTTCGATATCCATGGGCTATTTCTTCTTGCTGTAGTTAGGGGCATCGGCCACATGTAAAACATCATGTGGGTGGCTCTCTTGTAAGCCAGCGGCGGTAATTTGAATGAGGCGACCTTCTCGGCGCAGTGTTTCGATATCAGGGGCTCCGGCATATCCCATGCCGCTTCGCAATCCGCCGACAAGTTGGTGCACTACTTCAGCGACTGGACCGCGATAGACAACTTTTCCTTCAATTCCCTCTGGAACCAATTTATCTTCAGAAAGTACATCGTCTTGCATGTAACGATCTTTGGCATATGACTTCTTTTCACCACGTGATTGCATCGCGCCGAGTGAACCCATTCCGCGATACGCCTTGTATTTACGACCATCGATTTCAACGAGTTCGCCTGGTGATTCCTCGCAACCAGCAAGCAGAGAACCGAGCATGACTGAATGCGCACCAGCAACAATTGCTTTCACGATGTCACCTGAATATTGAAGTCCACCATCTGCAATGAGTGGGATACCTGCTTTGTTACAAGCTTTAGATGCTTCCATGATGGCAGTTACTTGCGGAACTCCAACGCCTGCTACAACGCGCGTTGTGCAGATGGATCCGGGGCCAACACCAACTTTTACTGCATCTGCACCAGCGTTAATCAGCGCCTGGGCACCTGCGCGAGTTGCCACATTGCCGCCGATGATTTCAGTTGTTGGTGAGTACTGTTTTATGCGAGTGATTGCATCGAGTACAGCTCGGTGATGTCCATGCGCTGTATCAACAACAACTACATCTACGCCGGCTTCAATCAGGGCTTGAGCGCGTGCAAATCCATCGTCGCCCACACCAACTGCTGCACCTGCCAAACCAACGTTCTTTACCAATTTCACATGCGTTACTTGCTCATCCACTGGAAGATTGCGGTGAATAATTCCGATGCCGCCAGCCTTTGCCATGGCGATCGCCATCGTTGACTCGGTAACGGTATCCATCGCTGATGAGACGACAGGTACTGCCAATGTAATGTTGCGAGTTAAGCGAGTTGAGGTATCGACCTCTGAGGGAACGACATCAGATGCGTCAGGGAGTAGAAGTACATCGTCGTATGTCAGGCCAAGGAGCGCGACCTTCTCCGAATCGATCATCGCCAGCGCTCCTTCTTAATCAGCAAGTGCGCAGTCTACCTGCTGAATCAGGCGCCTAGCGCCTGCATGATTTCATCACAGGCATGCTCCAGTCCTTCTGCCTTGATGACATCTTCACAATCAATTCCATCCCAACCAGGGCCGCCAATCACAATCCGGGGTGCTGGGCGAATAGCTGGAATTTCTCGCCAATACTTCTCTTCTGCATTCTTGGGTAGTTGCGCCCATAGGAAGATAGCTGGCGGTGCACATCTTGTCACCATGGAAGAGAGAGCAGAGAGTGGAGTGCGCGCACCGAGAACATATGTCTCAATATTGCGCTCGCAGAGCGCTGCAGCCAAGGCATGTATAGCCAATGAATGAAGTTCTTCACCTACTGAAGCCAGAAGTACTGGGCGAGCATTGAGTGGACGCTTTAATTCGACAACTCGGTGATGCAAAATTTTCTTTAACGTTTCAGAAAAGAGATGTTCGATCTCTATTCCAGACTGATTGATTTCCCACTCTTCACCAATCATAAAAAGCGTTGGCACAATGACATCCGACCAGGCGCTCTCGATGCCGTATTGATTGATTTCTCGTTCAATTGTGGCTTCGATAAAGGCGCGGTCAAAGGCTTGCAACCCCTTATAGATTGCATCCACGACATCTTCACGAACTTCAAGTTCCTTAACGATCTTAGAAAGCTTGACCTCTCCGCGAAATTCACGGGCTTGTGCTGCAGCATCTGATGGTGCAACTCCAGCAACTATTAAGCGACGCATCATGGTGAGTTTTGCTAGATCGCTAGGACAATACTTGCGATGTTCGCCTTCGACATGTTCAGAAGGTCCAAGGCCATAACGACGATCCCATGTACGAAGGGTTGCTGGAGCAACACCGATGCGGCGGGCTACTGCGGCCACCGTCAGTTTCGCTTCAGCTTCTCCGGAAGATCTGGAAGGCATGGCGCAATCGTCCCCTCAAGTGGGGCAACTCACCACCTGAAAATCGGACATATCGGCCTAGTGAACAAGATTTGACGCGTTTGGTACTTGAACAACTTATGAATCGGTTGTACCTTAGGCTCAAGAACGACAGAGGAGAAAAGCTATGGCTGAACTATCACGTCTACCGCAACCCTTAGCAGATGTGTGGGAGTGGCAGTATGAAGGCGCATGCCGCGATAAAGAGCCGGAGATGTTCTTCCATCCAGATGGAGAACGTGGTCCACGCAGGCGCAATCGCGAAAATGCTGCCAAAGCTGTCTGCGCCACCTGCCCTGTAATCAATGCGTGCCGCGAACACGCGCTTGCTGTTCAAGAACCATATGGAATTTGGGGCGGACTTTCAGAAGATGATCGCGCCGCTATCTTGGCTCGTCGTGGAATTCCTTTGATTTCACACGCATCATAAGTTTCAATCCTCCTTCAAAAGAAAAATCCCCCGTGGTAACCACGGGGGATTTTCTACTTTAACTACTTAGTGGCTATGTCCACCTGGGCCATGTGAGTGGCCGTGGCCAGCTGCTGCTGGTTCTGCATCTGCTGGACGTTCAAAGACAACAGCTTCAGTTGTAATGAACATTGCAGCGATAGATGCAGCGTTAGCAAGTGCTGAACGAGTTACTTTCACTGGATCGATGACGCCATCCTTTGCAAGATCGCCGTAGACATCAGTTGCAGCATTAAAGCCTTCATTCGCCTTAAGTGCGCGAACCTTTGAGACTACGACATAACCTTCAAGGCCTGCATTCTCTGCAATCCAACGAAGTGGTTCATCGCATGCCTTACGAACAAGTGCGACACCAACTGCTTTATCGCCTGTGAAGCCGAGGTTATCTTGCAAGGCATCGGCTGCATGCACAAGGGCTGCGCCTCCACCAATGACGATACCTTCTTCAACAGCTGCGCGAGTTGCTGAGATTGCATCCTCTAGACGGTGCTTCTTCTCCTTCAACTCAACTTCAGTGTGTGCGCCAACCTTAATGACGCAAACTCCACCAGCAAGTTTTGCAATGCGCTCTTGCAGCTTTTCACGATCCCAATCTGAATCAGATGCAGCCATTTCATTGCGAAGTTCAGTAACGCGGCTAGCTACGCGAGCCTTGTCACCAGCTCCATCAACAATGGTGGTTGCATCCTTGGTAATAACAACGCGACGTGCACGTCCGAGATCTTCCAGGGTTGCAGCATCGAGCTTCATTCCGATTTCAGAAGTGATAACTGTTCCGCCGGTCAGGATCGCCATATCTTCGAGCATCGCCTTACGACGATCACCAAAACCTGGCGCCTTTACAGCAGCTGATGAAAATACTCCGCGCATGCGGTTTACAACGAGAGTAGAAAGCGCTTCACCTTCAACATCTTCAGCGATGATAAGTAGCGGCTTTCCAGCCTGTGAAACCTTCTCCAAGATTGGCAAGAGTTCAGCGAGCGCTGAGATTTTGCCTGAAGAGAGCAACACATAAGCATCGTCAAGGACAGTCTCCATGCGATCTTGATCTGTAACAAAGTATGGAGAGATGTAACCCTTGTCGAATTGCATACCGTCAGCGAACTCGAGTTCAAGTGCTGTAGTTGATGCTTCCTCTACAGTGATGACGCCATCTTTACCGACCTTGTCCATCGCTTCTGCGATGAGATCACCGATTGCGCGGTCTTGAGCAGAGATTGTTGCT
>JACCDJ010226404.1_pt1 | contig 14105 bp, 11 predicted proteins | sample 7444481 | NCBI WGS metagenome assembly JACCDJ01 (sample SAMN15323435, study PRJNA562643) | freshwater metagenome | isolation source: river surface water | place: USA:Blue River Watershed | collected 2017-08-15 | reverse complement strand
TGCTTGTCTTAAAGCATCAATTCTTGAAGTTTGTCCACATCCTTTTCCAACAAGTTGTTTATGCTTAACTAATGCAATCGCATTACTCTTCAAATGCTTGCAAATAATATTTCCGAATACTAAATCTGCTTTTTCATTTTCACTACAAGGTCTTGCGCCAACTTCTTCCCAGTTAGTGAAATTGCCCGTATCTAAACCTTGCTCTAAACTTCCATTAAGAATTGATTTTTTTTGAATTGGATGAAACTGCATACCAGGTTTTGTTTCCAATAAAATACGATTCTTCTTAGTAGATAAAATAGCTAAAGCTTCGGCTTCAAATGCTGGCGCAATTAATACTTCAAAGAAAATTTCTTGTATTGCTTCTGGAGTTGCTTTATCAACAGTGCCATTCGTTACCAAGACGCCACCAAAAGCACTTTCCGGATCCCCAGCCAATGCCGCTTCCCAACTTGCAAAAACAGTATCTCTCTGAGCTACACCACATACATTGGTATGTTTGATAATTGCAAAACTAGTGGTTGGTAAATCATGGATTAATGCGATTGCTGCATCTACGTCCACTAAATTATTATAAGATAATTCTTTGCCGTTTAATTGAGTAAACCAAGCATCCAAATTGCCATAAAAAGTTGCCACTTGATGTGGATTCTCGCCGTATCTCAAAGTCTTACTTGTTGCAGGATTAAAATAGTTGCTAATTGCTATATCATAATGCATCACCACTTCGAAAGCTTTTGCTGCAAATGCTTTTCTTTGTTCCAAATTAGTGCAGCCGTTTTGGTCAATCAACATTTGATTTAAAACTGCATAGTCCTCTTTAGCTGCAAGCACTGCCAAGTCTCTAAAGTTTTTTGCTGCGGCTCTGATCATAGAAGGTCCGCCAATATCAATTTTTTCAATGATCGCTTTTTCTTCGGTCGTGGTTCTTAATGTTTCTTCAAATGGGTACAGATCTACAATGACTAAGTCGATTGCTGGTATTTTGAACTCCGCCATTTCTTTTAAATCTTGTTCTTCGTACCTTCTACCTAATATCCCTCCAAATACAGAAGGATGTAATGTTTTTACACGTCCTCCTAAAATAGACGGGTAACCTGTTACCGACTCTACAGGGACACATGGAATACCTAAGTCTTCTAAAAACTTCTGTGTACCTCCAGTGGAGTAAATGGTCACATTTTGTTGGTGTAAGGTTCTAGCTAGAGATTCTAAGCCGTCTTTGTAGAAAACGGAGATAAGTGCAGACTGTATTTTCTTTTCCATATGCAAAGGTACATCCTTCTATTTTTTTGACCTGCTCGGATTTTCCACAAATCGGCTTAAAAACTGAATAACTTTTGAAGGCTATATATGCAAGTGCCTATAAGGAGCATGACAACAGCGTTTGGCGCCTTATGCTGAATCCAATAAAAGCCGATAAAGAGTATAAAATAATAATAAACCAATCCGGCGATTCCTATATGATATTGTTGTTCTCCAACCTGAAGTAAGTTAAATAGGACTTCTATAGCCTTATTCATTGCATTTATATAAACTGTAATTCCTTTGGCAAGATAAAATTGCAATCCCCAAAAATTAGGCAAGATTAAAAATAGCAGTAAACAATACAATAACAAACTACTGATAGGTACAAATAGGAAATTGCCAATGATGGCCAAGCTTGAACTTGATTGAAAATAAAACAAAATCAAAGGTACTGTAGTCATTTGTGCGGCCATAGAAATGGCTAGGTTATTCCAAATGAAATTTAATAGTTTATTGTCCATTGGAACTAATTGAAGGATGGTCCGATAAAAGCAATGTATACCAATGACAGCTGCATAGGAAAGCTGCAACCCTATGGAAGATAGTATGGAACTATTGTATAATAAGACAAGTAATATTCCTGTGCTAATTGTATTGAAAGAAAAAAAGTTCCAATAAAAAAATCGCCCCAATAATAAAATACTAAAAAATAAACTAGCCCTAATCACCGATGGTCCTGCATGTGCGATACAAGTGTAAGTCCATACAATTAAAAGCAAGGATAATAGTTTTAAATAGCTTGTCCATTTTGACTTTGGAAGCCAGGCGGTAAATTTTTCTAAAAAATTAAAAAGAATATCTAAATGCATTCCGCTTATTGCCACAATATGTAAAATGCCAAGTGCTTGGTAGGCTTTTTTTAGTTCTAAGGTCATGTTGCTTTTTGAGCCAAATAATAAAGTTTTTACAAATTCATTGGAGGGTTTATCAATGAAGGCGGAATCTAGTTTAGTATAAAAAAATTGTCTTGCCCCCACAATCCATTCAGATTGCATTAGTCCACTAAAGTAGCGAAGCTCTTGATTGTAATTTGCGATGCAATAACCCCAAGTCACTAAGATAATGGTTGGCAATAATTGAATATATTTCCCCGGCTTTTTTACTTTGGTATAAACGCATAAAATTAATGTAGAAAAAAGTAAAACACATAAGAGCTGCTTTTCCGATAAATCAATAAAAAAATGATTTGTTGTTTTAAAGCATAATATACCAATTAATAAGTAGCTGCATAGTAAGCACATTGGATTTGAGGCTCTCCATATGGTTGCTGCATTTTGCATTCATAAGAATAGAACAAATAAGAAACGGAAAAATTTCGGTAAATACTTATTTGCCTATAATGAAAATGGCTAATTTTTTATGTAATTCAGGTTTGTTATTTTTCCAATACTGAATTGTTGCCGTTTTAATGCTTTCTGCTGGACCAGTAATATCAACAGCGATACATAGTTGTGTAGAAGGGTGACATGTATTTAATAAAGCGTCAAGTAATTGATTGTTTCTATAGGGTGTCTCAATAAATAATTGAGCAATACTTGAGCTAGTAACAATTTGCTCCAAAGTTTGTATTTTCTTTTTTCTTTCTCCAGCGTCAATTGGAAGATAACCATTAAAAGTAAAACCTTGTCCATTGAATCCACTTGCCATGAGCGATAGCAAAATCGAAGAAGGTCCCATATAAGGCTTAACGATAGCGCCCAATTTTTGGGCTGCTGCTACCAGCAACTGACCTGGATCTGCAATGCCCGCGCAGCCTGCTTCAGAGACAATCCCAATTGTCTTGCCGGATCTTAATAATTGTACAAATAAATTTATTTGAGCTTCTTCTACTTGATGTATTGTGCACCATTGATAGTCATCAATGACCATCTCCTTCCATACTTTTTTAAAAAATCTTCTTGTAGTTTTTTCGTTTTCAACAAAAAAAGCATCACAGTCTTTGATCCAAATAGCAATATCTTTTGGCAAAGCTTCCCAACCTTCCTCGTGCAATAACATTGGCAGCAATAATACTTTTCCTAGCTTTTCCATACTTATTCGGCGTCTTTGATTTCTTGTGTATTAAGATGTGCGGCCACTAATGCATAAAATGGAGCAGTGACCCAGCCAATGATAGGCAACAAGTGTAGTAAATAAAAAACAATACCATTACCTATAGGAAGACCTTTGTGACGACTTAAATAGGCACTTGCAATACTTCTATTTTGCTTCTCTGTAGCCAAGCCAAAATCCATCATGTCAAATCCTAGGAAATAGCTTTCCATTAAAATAGTGAATAAAGGTGTAAACCAACCCACAACAGGCAAAGTACAAACAAGTACAATTGGAATTAAATAAACAGTTTGCCAAAGCATATTATTTAAGTTCACCACAATAGACCTAAATACTAATTTGAAGTACTCTTTTTTATTAAAAACAAAAGGGATTGATTTTTGAATCGCAACAATTTTTAAATGTAAAAAAGCAAATAGGGGCGCGAAAAAAATCAAAAAAAGGTATTTAAACAATGCGAAATAGAATAGTAATAATGTAAACCAAAGCCAGAAGCTGCCCATAGTTATAAAAAATCCAAGCCAATTACTATTTAAACTATCAATGAAAGCTTTCAGACCTGTTTTTAAGATGATTGATTCGATGAAAAGGCTCGATGTCTGGCCAAAATAATTCATACCCGTAATGAACAAGATGGTATAAATCACACCTGGAATCGCCATCCATTTCCATAACTTATTGTCTAAAATAAATCGATGGGCTAAAAAGTAGGCACGTATAGATAAAATTAATTCTTTGAGCAATGCTTCGTGTTTGAAGTAAAGATACGAATGAACCCGGATCTATGACTGCATTTTAGTGCCAAATGCTAAATCACCCGCATCTCCCAATCCAGGTACAATATAGCTTTTGTCGTTTAGGATAGGATCAATAGCAGCGCACCAAATAGGGATGTCTGATCCTAATTCTTTTTCAACATATTCAATTCCTTTTTGACTTGCAATGGTCACTACGATGTGAATTTGTGCAGGTGTATGTGTCTTTTGAATCGCCTGAATCGTCTCTACTAAAGAAGCGCCAGTTGCCAACATTGGATCACATAAAATTAAAATACGATTATTTAAGTCTGGGCAACTTAGGTATTCAAGGCTAATTTCAAAACTACCATCAGGATGATGTTTTCTGTAAGCGGAAATAAAAGCGTTGTCTGCTTTGTCAAAATAATTCAACATGCCTTGATGCAATGGAAGCCCTGCTCTAAGTATCGTGGCTAATACGGGCTGTTCAATCAATAATGGAGTTGTGGCTATACCTAAGGGCGTTTGTACATCCACCGTTTTGAACTTTAATGTTTTACTTAACTCATAGGCAGCAACTTCTCCAATGCGTTCAATATTTCTTCTGAAGCGCATTCTATCATTTTGAACGTTTACGTCTCTTAATTCTGCTACCCAATGGTTTAATAAACTATTATTTTTGCCTAAATCGATGACCATATACTTTTATTTATTGCTTTAATGCCTTCCCGTCAAAATTAGTATAATTTAAATTGGTCTCCATCAAAAAGTCCAAGATCGCTCATTTTTATATGTGGGATTACCAATAGTGCCATAAAGCTTAGGGTCATAAATGGGGACTGCAATTGAGTGCCCAAAGATTTTGCCATTTTATCTATGCTAATGTAGTCGTTTGCAACTTGATATGGATCAGCGATACTCATTAAACCAGCAACAGGAAGGCCTATTACTTTGCTTTCGTTTTCAACAACACAACTTATTCCACCTTGCTCTTGCACTACTAAATTGATTGCTTTTAAAAGACTTTCGTCGTCAGCTCCGACTGCAATGATGTTATGACTATCATGTGCTACTGTGGATGCGATGGCACCGGATTTAAATCCGAAAGATTGAATTAACCCAATTTTTGGTTTGCTTGCATAATAGCGATTATACACTACTACTTTTAAAAGATCATTTTCAATGTCTGCGACTATTTTATCTTCCTTTAATGTTGGTTTTGTCCAAACTAAATTGGTAATGAGTTGACCATCGATTGCATGAATCACAGGAACTAGGCCGTCTTTAGAAGGATAGTCATTAGATGACAAAGCAAGGTCCTCTAGTGTAATTGGATTTGCATTGAATTGATTGATTGCAGATGCCTGAACTGGTTCAATCAAAGAATTACCGTCTTTTGCAACAAGTAAACCATCGATATAGGTTTCAACTACATTAAACTCTTTCAAATCTTTCACTAGAATAAAATTTGCTGGATCATTGACCCTAGCAAATCCAGTAGGTAATTTATAATGTACTACTGGATTGATACAAGCTGCTCTTAATACATTAAATACACTTATGCCTTTTGCTACAGCACGAGCACACAATTGATTAATATGTCCCTCTAATAAGCTATCAGGATGTTTATCATCACTACATAACATGATTTTTTTAGGATGATCGTCGATCAATTCGTACAATGCTTCGAAATTTTTTGCAGCACTTCCTTCGCGAATTAAAATATGCATTCCAAAACTCAACTTGTCCACTGCTTCTTCGATGGTAAAACATTCATGGTCTGTACTAATGCCTGCTTCAATATACTGCTTGGCAAGCTCGCCCATTAAGCCGGGTGCATGACCATCTACTGGCTTCCCAATTTGATGTGCCGCCTTGATTTTTTGCATCACTTCAGAGTCCTGATGTAAAACCCCAGGAAAATTCATCATCTCACTCAAATAGTAAATATCATGTGAGGCTAATAGCTTTGCTGTAGCGGCACTATCAATGGATGCGCCCGCAGTTTCAAATTGCGTTGCAGGTACACAACTTGGTGCGCCAAAGAAAAAATGAAAGGGTACTTTTTTGCCATTGTCAATCATATATTGCACGCCCTCTAAGCCACATACATTCGCAATTTCATGCGGATCGCTAATGGTACCAATCGTACCATGCACCACTGCAAGTCTTGCGAAGGAACTTGGAACAAGCATGCTGCTTTCAATATGCACGTGACTATCAATAAAGCCAGGCAAAATATAATGTTCAGGCGCTTCATTTGTTTCTGTGATAGAAACTATTATGCCTTGTTCGACTTTTAATATTGCTGGATAGATACGTTTATTGAGTATGTCAACGTATTGACCTTGTATAGTTGTTGCTTGCATTTTTATTGCTTAGGTAGATGATTAAAACCAATAACTAAGCTTAAAGATAAGTGCTCTATTCTTATTTTTAAATAAAGGGTCTGTATAATAATTATCAGTGTATACTAAAAAGAAATCGCTCATTGGTTTATAGCGGTATTGTAGCCTACTATTGATATTGAAATTATTTCCTTGAGTATTGTATTGTATGAAAGTGGTCCAAAATAGCTTGGTACTAAAATTGTATTCAATTCTTGGCGCAATAAGAAGCAATTTTGTACTTCCGTAAGTTCCAGGTAGTTGAATATGATTGAATTGAGCGTTTAATCGAAGGTTTAAATGCGGTTGGTTTCTCCAGGTAATACCTGCTCCAAAACCTTGTACATTACCATTGTAAAATTGCCCCATTGTAATATTGGAGAACCAGCCAAAAAGTTTTCTTGTATCGGAAGAATAAGATAATCCGAATTGTCCATATTGGTATTGCTTTGCAGGGAGCGGCGTGCCATCTGTAAAGCTGGTTGGGAATAGTAAATTGGTAATATTATTACTTAAACTAAAGTTTAAATTAGATGCGTTATTAAAGTCCGTTTTTATTTGAACCGAACTTTCCCATTCATTAAAACTATTGTCAGGGTTAAATACCACAAAATTAGTAAGGGTGGATTCTATTCTGCCGATCTTACTTTTTGTTGGTAATATATTGTATGAAATTTCTGAAAAAATATGCTTGTATCCAACCCTGATCGACGTGTCTCTAATCGCGTCATAATTTTCTATTCTTTGCACGAATCCCATATCAGTGTAATACTTTTTGTCCACGTTAGCGAAGTCAATTACAAAACCAAATTTTCTACTATTATAACTTGTTCCAAATTCAAAGTAATTGTTGAGATCTTTAATAGTAGGTTTTATTGAAATATTGTAATTCGCCCAATGACTAACTGTGCCTTCTGCATTTGAATAATCAAAACTTACACCTGCATTACGTCCATATTTACTTAACGGGTTTAATTTTTCTTCTTCAACAGAAATAAAATTTTCACGGTTTAAAAAGTAACCTTTGACCATAGATCTTTTAAGCACTCTCTTTTGAAGGGTGAAAGCAGAAAAATTTTCAGGTGCATAATCGCCTTTTCTGCCCGTTTGCATATTCATTGCACCAATTCTAAGATCGGGTGTTAAGTTGCCAGATAATCTTGCTCCGAATAAGATGGGTATTTTATTTCCATCTTTATCTAACCCAATTGTTCTAGAATAGAATGGACGAATAGGAGGGATACCAAATCCAGCAAATAAATCGGCATTTTCTAAAAAGAAAGCCCTTCTCTCGGGCAAAAAGATACTATACCTAGTTAGGTTTGTTACTTGATTATCCACTTCTACTTGTGAGAAGTCTGGGTTAACTGTTAGATCTAAATTCAGCGAAGAGTTTAGTGCAATTTTTGCATCAAATCCGGCATTGCCTGTTGAACTAGATTTGCCTGTTTGTTTATCATCTGATGCGCCACCAGTTAAATAGGGCAATAAGATGACGTTATTTGAACTAATAGGAGGTTTTTCTTCCCATTGCATCAAGCCGGTTAAACCAAGATCGTAGGATTTGAAATTAGTAGCAATCTTTGTCCATGTACTATATTCAAAATTTTTAGCATCAATACGAACAAAGTTGACTCCCCAATTCTTATTGTCTGCATCATATCTAATAGACTTAAATGGTATTGCAATTTCGGCAATCCAATAATTACCATATTCTTTAGTCATTGAATACCATTTGCTATCCCAGCTATAATTGATTCCATCACTACTAGAGCCTGATAATTGATCTTCGGACTGAACATTCAATGTACTTAGTACAAAATAAAATCCATTGGTTTGTTGGTTTGTAGGATCCAAAATAACGCCAACTCCATCCATTCCATCATGACCAACATCCCTTTTTAAACTCCTCGTAATGGCAGTGCCGCTATCATATACCTTGAAGCCGAAATAAATATTTTTATCGTCAAATAAAACCTTTACTTCTGTTTGTTTTTTTGGCGCGCCAATATCGGTTGGGAATTTCTTTTTAAAATCACTTACCGCAGGAACAGTATTCCAAGCTTCTTCGTCCATTACACCATCTAATTTGATCGCCATTTTAGCAGGCTTTATGGTCAATTTAAAATCACGTTGATTTGGTGCAGAATTTTGCGCAAATCCAACTTGAGCAATAGTAATGAGGAAGATGAAAGCAGGTATCTTGGTCAGTAATTTCATTAAATCGTATTAGTGCGTCAAATATCCTAAACTTAAACGTTAGAATGCCTAATATTATTACAAGTTGAATATAGTAAGGTTAAATGGCAGATTGATACAATAAAGAGCCCTTAATTGACATCGGTATCCCTGTCAAGTAGATCAGGACGTCTTTTTTTTGTTCGATTGAGCGCTTGTTCAGACCTCCAAATTTCCACTTTTTTAGGATCGCCTTGAAGTAAGATTGGAGGCACTTCGAGCCCTCTAAAATTAGCTGGCCTGGAAAAAACAGGAGGCGCTAATAAATTGTCCTGAAAGGAATCAGTCAATGCAGAGGTTTCATCATTTAATACTCCAGGTATCAATCTTCCAACTGCGTCTACAATTACAGCAGCAGCCAATTCGCCGCCACTTAATACATAATCTCCGATCGAGATCTCTTGAGTGACATATAAATCTCTAATTCTTTGATCTATGCCTTTATAGTGCCCACAAATAATCAGTATCCTGTTTTTTAGAGATAAGGTATTCGCGTCTTTTTGTTCCAATCTTTTTCCGTCAGGGGTAACGAAAATGATTTCATCAAATACACCACCCTCTTTTTGTAAATCATCTATTGCGTTTGCCAGGGGCTCACACATAATCACCATACCCGCGCCGCCGCCATATTGGTAATCGTCTACCTGCCCATGTTTATTAATTGCCCAGTTTCTTAGTTGATGCAATTTAATATGAAGGTGTCCTCGTTCTTGTGCGCGTTTCATGATACTGTGCGCAAAAGGGCTTTCAAGAAGTTCAGGGAGTACGGTTAAAATTTCTATGGTCATAGCGCAAAGATAATTGAGATTAGTCCAAAAAATCGCCTAAATCACGGCGGTTCTTTTTAGTAGGTCGTCCAATTTTACTCAGTCGCTTACCAGTTTGGAAAGTTGCAGCCACTTGTTTTACTCTTTCAAGTTCTTCGATAGGAGTGAGGTCTTCGTAATATTTGATTGCTTCTGCATAGGCCAATCTGCCATCAAGTAGTTGTGTTACTTTCAACACCCAGTTCTTATGTTCCGTTCGTGCTTCGTAAATATCACCAATCACTACATTGCGAGATGCTTTTACATTTTCGCCCTTTAACTTCACACGACCTTTATCAATCGCTTCAGTGGCTAAGCTTCTAGTTTTAAACACACGGATAGACCATAAATATTTATCGAGTCTTAACTTTTCTTTTTTGACTTGTGGAGCATTCATTGTCCTTATTTTTTTTCTGCAAAGTACTGGTGAAAATAAGGGATCGTTTCAATGCCTTTATAGAAATTAACGATATCATATTTTTCATTAGGGCTATGTAAGTTGTCACTATCCAATCCAAAGCCCATGAATACAATTTTCAACCCAAGCGCTTGTTCAAATAAAGAACAGATAGGAATACTTCCGCCGCCTCTTACAGGAATAGGCTCTTTCCCAAATACGGTAGATATTGCTTTTGCAGCACTTTGGTACTCGTGAGAATCTATTGGAGTAATATAAGGTTCGCCGCCATGATGTTCAAATGCGGATACAGAAACATTGTCAGGAGCAATCGATTTGAAATAATTTAATACTTTCTCAGTGATTACTTTTGAAGATTGATTCGGCACTAATCTGCAAGATATTTTTGCAAATGCTTTAGAAGGTAAAACCGTTTTCGCACCTTCTCCTGTATAGCCACCCCAAATGCCGTTCACTTCTAATGTGGGTCTAATGCCTGTTCTTTCGTTTGTGCTATAGCCTTTCTCTCCCCAAACATTTGCAATACCTAAGTCTTGCATAAATTCTTTTTCATCAAATGGCGCTTCTGCCATTTTAGCTCTTTCAGCAGCACTTGATTCAATCACATCCTCATAGAATCCAGGAATAGTGATATGGTTGTTTTCGTCATGACAAGACGCAATCATTTTTGATAAAATGGTAATAGGGTTTGCTACTGCACCACCATATACACCACTATGTAAATCTCTATTAGGACCTGTCACTTCAATTTCAATATAGCTTAACCCTCTTACACCTATATCAATAGAAGGGGTGTCCATACTAATCATTGCAGTATCACTTATTAAAATCACATCTGCTTTCAATAAGTCTTTATTGGCTTTCACAAAAGTTGCCAAGTTGGGACTTCCTATTTCTTCTTCCCCTTCAATGACAAATTTAATATTGGTGCACATGCTATTGGTCTTAGTCATCATTTCCAATGCTTTCACATGCATATAAAATTGCCCCTTGTCATCACAAGCACCTCTCGCGAAAATCTTTCCATCAATAATGGTAGGCTCAAATGGCCCGCTATTCCATAGCTCCAATGGATCCGCTGGTTGCACATCGTAGTGTCCATATACTAAAACTGTAGGGAAGCTTGGGTCCGCAATAATTTCTCCATACACAATCGGGTGTCCTTCTGTTTCATAAATTGTTGCCACTTGTGCACCTGCATCTTTCAAAGATTTAGCAACTGCTTGCGCACATGCTAACATGTCTCCATTGTGCTCCGATTTTGCACTCACACTAGGAATGCGTAATAGGTCCAATAACTCTGTTAAAAAACGATCTTTATTTGCTTCTTGAAATTCCTTCCATGCTTTCATATTCTAACTTTTATAATTGATGTTTTAAATCTGATAATACATTTTCTATCGTCCAATCTAATTTTTGTTCTAGTGGCGCCTTTCTTTCTTTACAATTTTCTGCAGTACATATTGGACAACTATAAGGCATACAGCCATCGGTGTGTACAAAAAATTCAATACTTGCTCCAAATTTATTCTTGATTAAATTGGTAAAGTCTTCAACAACTTGATGTGCCTCGTTTACATTTAAAAACCAAGGCACAGTTAAGTGGCAATCTATATGCATTAAACTGCCGTACTTGATCACGCGTAAATTATGCAAGTCAACCCAATTGACATTTCTGTTTTTATTTAATTCCGCAATCACTTCTTCTAATAAAGCCAGATCGGCTTCATCCATAATGCCGGCTAAAGAAGCTCTAATAATTTGGTATCCGTTGTAGATGATCCAAAAGCTCATTAAAATCGCTAAGCCTGCATCAATGCCTGTGATATTTGTCAACAATACGATGCCAATACCAATCGTTACTGCAAAAGTAGTAAAGCTATCTAGGATTAAATGTTGTCCACTAGAAACCAATGCAAGTGACTTATTTTTCTTACCCATTCTTTTGGCAACCAATCCTGCAAATAAATTTAGAAAAGCCGTCGTTAATAAAACCCATATTCCATTGTCAAGGCTGTGTAATTCAGTAGGGTGAAAAAATGCATCTATGGCCTCATAAAAAATAATTAATCCAGCAGTGATAATTAAACTTCCTTCAAATGCAGCTGATATAAACTCTGCTTTACCATGCCCATATGGGTGTTCCTTATCTTTTGGCTTTGACGCCACATATAAACTGTACAATCCAATGGCACCTGCTAACACATTCACAATACTTTCTAATGCATCTGATAAAACAGAAAGTGAATGGGTCATGAAATAAGCCACAAACTTCAATACAAAGAGTAGGACACTTAAAGAAGTGACATAAAACTGTATTTTTAAATTCTGTTTAGCTGCTTGCAAGGAGACGAGTTGAATTGATTGGGAATTAATTTACAATAGAATAAAATCTTTCTTCCACAAATTTCCAATTGACAAGGTTCCACCAATTGTTAATATAATCTGCTCTCTTATTCTGGTATTTTAAATAGTAAGCATGTTCCCATACATCTAGGCCTAACAAGGGGATGCCTCTTGTTTCGGCAATGTCCATCAATGGGTTATCTTGGTTTGGGGTTGAGCAAACGACAAGTTTATTTTTTTCATTTACAATCAACCAAGCCCAACCACTTCCGAATCTATTTTTTGCAGCTTCTGAAAATGCTTTTTGAAAATCGGCAAAACTACCAAAACTTGCGTCAATCATTTTTGCCAAACCACCTGTTGGTGCACTGGATGGAGCAGGTTGCATGGTTTGCCAAAATAATTCATGATTATAGTGACCACCTGCGTTATTGCGCATTTTAGTCGAATAGGTAGAAATTGAAGCCAATAAACTTTCGATTGACTTGTTTTTTATATCTACCTTTTCAGTCACACAAGCATCGTTTAAATTTTTTGTATACCCTGCAGCGTGCTTTGTGTGGTGAATTTCCATCGTCATTGCATCTATAAATGGCTCTAAAGCATTGTATGCATAGGGCAGAGGAAGTTGTTGGTAATGAATCTCCTTATTTGGCTGAATGAAGTTAAACGTATTTATTAAGGGCAAACTAGCCATTGCAATACTTGCCTTGCCTGTTTGTTTGATAAACTGACGTCGGCTATTGATAGAAGATGACATAGGATTATTTTTTAAAGTACTTCTGTAAAGTTACTTTAATTGGCTGTAAAAATCGGTAGTAAAATTCTTGGTTAAATAACTGAGAATCGCGCATGGCTTTATAGGTGAGAAATAAGCCTACTGGTATTAAAAACAAGCTGGACATCCACATGCCTGCATAGACAGACCACTCTCCTGACTTAGCTAGTTTTTCTCCAAAATTATTGAGTAAGAAAAAGATGACAAAAAAAGCAATAGCAGATACCATTGGTGTTCCTAGGCCTCCTTTCCTGATGATTGAACCAAGCGGCGCACCAATTAAAAACAAGACAATGCAAGCGAAAGAAAGTGTGAATTTTCTATGCCATTCAATGGCATGCATAACCCGCGCATGTTGTTGTTCGTTATAAATAGTCGCCATACTACCCAAGTTATTATTGAGCGATGAAAATTGATAGCTAACAGATTCTGAGATAGTCATTTTTTCAGAAGGCAGAATAATGTCATCAAATGTTTTAACAGGTTGTACGATAGCTTTTTTGAAGAGTGCTGTACTGTCTTTATAAAGCATGAATCGTAAGTAGGGATAAACTTCAGCTCTAGCTTTTTTGATAAAGAAACTATCCATCGATTGGATAGAGTCAATTGCTTTTTCAAGTTGCCTAACACTCAACATTTTTGGATCATAGATCACATCAGATGTTTTATTCATCTGAAAAGTTTTGAGGTCGAAAACCTTTTTATACTCTTTAAAATAAAGTCTTGTAAACTCTGTATTTGTGGTCGCCCTAAATCCTTTTTCTTGGTAGCGCCATCCGTTGTATAAAATGAATTCTAAGAATTTTTTATCTGGTGTAACACGCATCACACCTGACTTTGCCATGATCATATTGTCTTGTAAGCCAAATCGTTTTTCAAAAATGACGATATCTCTAATCACACTATCGTTGGATTCTTTTTTTCCAAGTTTAATAACATATCCATCTATCTTATCATAAAAAACCCCTTCTTTTAAATCTATTGCAGGCTTTGAAACAATGATTTCATATTTCAAAGTAGTTAAGCGCATTTGAG
>JACCDJ011101113.1_pt1 | contig 14113 bp, 15 predicted proteins | sample 7444481 | NCBI WGS metagenome assembly JACCDJ01 (sample SAMN15323435, study PRJNA562643) | freshwater metagenome | isolation source: river surface water | place: USA:Blue River Watershed | collected 2017-08-15 | reverse complement strand
TGCTCTGCATATATTTTTTCTGCATATAGGTTCGATGGATTAGACATTATAAGTCTATTTTACCACAGAAGACTACTTGTTTATTTTAATTTCACAGTAGTCTGTTGTGCAGTATGCTTCACCTTGAGCCTCAAGATTATCCACACCATCATAAATTGCACCAAAGTCAATATGCTTCAACTTGCCAATATATGACTCATACTCTTCTTCAGTAATCTGAGTATATGGCTGCTGAGGATAAACAGTGTTTCCCATTGGAAGGAATGAGACTGCCTTTAGTTGTCCCTCGTACATATGCAGTGCTGGAACAACATGCTTTGATTCTGTTTCCTTGTCAAATGAAAGAGTTACAGAAACACCATTATCTGACCAGTACTTCTGAGCAGTTGCAGCAAGAGCAATCTTCTCAAATAGTGTTACATCCTTTTCAGATCTTGGATGACCTGACTTGATTGGGAAGTAGACTACTGATGTGTTTGCTGATACTACGTCATCTTCAATTGTGTACCCCGCTGCTTTGAACAGATGCATCATTGGATCTGTGTTTCCAAATCGAACTGCACGAAGGAAGAAGTTTCCTCCAGGTCCCCAGTGAACTCCAGGAGTTGCACCAGAAAGAATTGATACAGAACCAGATGGCTTAACAGTTGTTACACGAATTGATTCACGGACACAGAGCCATTCTGAATACTGGTGGTCATAGTGGCGGATCTTCTGATATCCCTCGTCCATCCACTCACGAACGATTGGCAAACCCTTTTGGTCTGCAAATGATGCAATACCTGTAAGAGATGTACCAATACGACGATTGCGTTGCATGATACCGTTTGTTTGTGGCCAGTGAGTTGGAACAAGTGTTACGGTCTTTCCATAAAGGTATGCAAACTTCAGGGTACGCAGGAAGTCCTCCTTAGACTCATGACGATTCAAGTGCACTTCTACAAGTGTACATAGTTCGTATGATTCCAATGGCTGCTCCGCACATGGGTTGAATCCCATCACACGATAATCCTTACCGTCTGGCGCATCCTTTAGTCGTCCATAATTACGAGCAACATCAAGCCAGATAAAACCTGGTTCTCCGTTTTCTGTAATTAAATCTACATAGTCTTCGTACTTTGTTCCTACTTCTGCTGAAATAGAATTGTTAGACATCCAAGCCCAACCTGGATTCTCTGGGTCAAACGAGTTACGCTCTGGGAACATCTCTGAATTCTTTAGGTTCATAAATGTTTCATCCCCTGCGGTACCCAAAGCAAGTGTTGCTGATCTACGAACATTGCCTGATACAACGCATGTACCAATAAGGTTTACCAAGTCTACAATAGCACGAGAATCTAGTGTTTCTCCGCCTCTGGAGCCGATTACACGGTCTATCTGGTCGTGCAACTTGATAAGAGGTGCAGGTCCTGATGCAACGCCTCCAAAGCCCTTAATAGGTGCTCCAAGAGGTCTGATCAAGTCGTAGTTAAACTTCTGAATGCTCTGGTTTGGTCTTAGGTATGAGTTGATAAGAAGTCTGACTGACTCCACCCATCCTTCACGAGTGTCTGGAATTTCAAAGATCTGCTCTGGCTCTGTTGGGGCATAGATTGTAAAACTCTTATCCTGTCCTACTGTATCAAACCCTACACCAATACCAAGCATGAGAGCATCCATAACCCAAGCAAATAATGCACCTGGATCATTCTTGTCAAGGTCCTTTGTAGATACCATTGCACAGTTTTGTAGTGCTGCTGAGTTCTTCTTCTCCATAGTCATAGGAGTTCCAAATGCCCACATACCTCGTCCTGGTGGTGTCCACTTCAATTCAAACATTCTTTGGAAGGCTTCTTGTGCTGACTTCTGAGCCTTGTAATCATTCCATGGCAAACGGTTTTCTTTAGCATGGTTCTTCTGTACTGAATACATACCCTCGATTACACGACGACATACTTCATGCCAACGCTCTTTAGTTCCATCCTCCTTCATACGAGAATATGTACGAATAAATGTAATTTCTCCAAGTGAGTTTTCTGCTGCATCTTTAAATCCAAATGGGCTCTCTTGGTTTTTGTACTTTTCGACAAAATCCTCTGGAAGTCTAAAACTAAAAAAATCTGACATGTGTATCGTCCTTTCAAAAACGGAATAGTGTTAAGTATAGCAGAGTTTTAAAAAAAGTAAAACTCTACCTAAATATGTTGTTTAGGGTTATTGTTTAGTGAATCCAGTGTTGTGGAACCATAATCTTTTCACCACTCTTGACAAGATGTGCCGTGTGGTGATAAGGTGGTGATGGTGGAAAAACAATCATACTTCCTGCTTTTGGCTTTACGAAAAACGTAAAAGATTCTGGATTGTTTTTTGCAATTTCCATATCTGGATCTGGTCCACCGTAAGATATAGGAGCACCAGTTTGCTTACCACCATCAGATATTGGTCCATCAGGTGACTTTATAGTAAATGATATTTCTCCACCTTCGTAATCATCGTTTAGGTACATAACGAAAGAAACCTTGAGTCTTTCGTCTCCCTCTTGCTGATCAAAGTGTGCACCCATAAAAGTTCCAGCCTCATACTTCTTTATAGGATAAACTGGAAAAAGTTTTGGCTCATCTGTAATTCCTTGTGATTTTGCATAATCTCTTGCAACATCGTCAAATGCTTTTTGCAAAGTGTTATAGATATACTTATCTTTTTCGTTAGCGTCTGCAGTTAAAGCAATAGTCTTGTCTGTTCCATAGACATAGTGCTGTCCGCTGCAAGCAGCCCACTCACCCCACTCATCATTGTTGTCATTTTCTATTGCCTCAACAAGTTTCTTTGGGTCTTCAATCACATCTGTGTAGTAGTAAACCTTTTCTTCAAGTATCTCTTTGTTCATTGTATATCTCCTTAGTATTTATTATTTTCATACCAACCTCTGACTTTGATAAAGCCAACGGTCACGTATCTGATTGGGCTGCCTTTGCCTACAGGCCTTACTCCATGCTCATACTCTTCTGTACCTGGGAAAATAAGCAGTGTCTTTGGGCTTGGTCTTAAGTCAGAGCCTGGCTTATTTTCAAAGAATAAAGTACCATCTTTATAATCGTCATTGATGTATAAGATTGCAGCATATCTTATTGATGGGTCAGTGTGCTGGTCTGTATGAGACTTTAACTCAACACCCTCTTGCATTCTTTGTAAAGTTCCAAATCCAGCAAGTTCTAGGGATGGATCTGCAAGGTTAATAAGGTCGCCAAGTCTTCTTTGCAGAGTAACAGTGATAGGCTCATGCACAACATTTAGGTTTTTATCTTGCCAACCTTTGGTAATTTCAAACTTTCCTTCAGCAACAAGATTATCTACATCGTCTCTACCAAATTTTTCCATGCAAAATCTTGCTAAATTTTTTGTATATTCTATGCCCCAATCTTCTTCTGTGGCATTATTAATTATTTCCCAAACTGTTTTTAACTCTTCATCCGATATAAAATTTTTAATCGCCAAGATTCCGTCGTGCAAGACCTCTATGTCATAGTTAGCGTCTGAAAATTCTTTTTCTAAAAAGACTGTCACCTTAGTTATCTCCAACCTTATACGTATTATTATTTATATCTATTTTATACCCCTTTTTAAGTAACTCCTGCCACTCTGCTCTCTCTATTTCTTGCTTTGCTCTTGTTTCTTTCATTTCTTCAGCCCAAGCGTCTCTTAGTTCTTGTGGATATGCAGATTCTTCTCTATCGTCCCAAAAAGATCCTATTGTATATCTTATTCCACTTGTAATAACAGTAACCTCATGCATGTTATTAAACCCGCCATCAAAAACTGCAAGCATTCCAACCTTTGGTCTAATTGCTATGTCTTGATCTGGAAACCTTAAAAGCCCTCCTTCAAAGTCATCATTAAGATATAAAAATCCTGCGTATCGACTTCTTGTAAATGCTCCAGATTTTCCGTGTTCATCTGTATTATCAGAATGCTTTCTTGCATATGCTCCTGGTTCCCATTTCTGAGTGTGGTATCCAATCTTGCAAATAGTTTTTGGATCTAGGTCATGGACTGAAGCAATCGCTTCTGGCATCATGCTTTCAATGTCTGAAAATATAGTTGGAATAAGACCAGCATCTAGAATTTCCTGATCGTTATCCTGTGGAAGAACAGAAGAGTATGATTCATAAAACGATATTGGCATCCATGATATTTTCCCATTTTCTGCCTGAGCGTCTAAAACCTTTATTATTTTTTCAGACTCTTCTTTAGTTAAAAAATCTTCATATACGACTATATCCTTTGTTATTCTTTTTTTATTCTTTAAGTTCATCTTATCCTTCTTTCTTTTACGGCACTGGTTTTATGATGAAGATCTGATCTAAAGTCTTTCATTATCAAGGACCATTTTTCTGACCAAACATCTTTTCCAAATTCTTTTTCTTTTTCAAGCCACTCTGAGTCTCCAAACTCATACTTCATCCAATACATTCTAGCAAGATATTTTTCTGAACCCAAAACATTCATTACTCCATGAAGATATACCTGTTCATTTTTTGTTAATATTTTTGGATTTCCAGACGGGAATACTAAAAGATCTCCTGCTTCTGGCTTGTACATTATAGCGTCTCCGTCTACTATAAAATCAATCTCTCCACCAGAATAATCATCATTAAAGTATGTAAGAGCAGTTATTGCAAACTTATATCCTGGACTAATCATTGGTTCACGAACATAGTCAGAATGATAAACCATACCAATTGACACATCTTTGTCTGGTGTATATCTTGCTATGGATGGACCATTTAGTGACCAAAGTTTTACTTCGTTTCCGTTCCTATCTAGAACAATATCATCTTTATTAAAATCAATGTTGTGTGTAGAAATATAGTGTTCTGTTGATAAATAAAAATTTTCAAATAGTTCTAAGATTGCTTCTTTTTCTATTTTTTGTTTTTCTGTTTTTGGATTAATTTCTTTAACATTTTCTATTGTTAGCGTGGGAGGCAAATCTTTAAATGTTGGATTTATATATTCTCCAAACTCAGACCATTTTGACCATCCGCTAAGAACGCCATTGTTTGTTCCATCTGCATCTTTTAGAATGCTAAAAGTTTTTGAAATATTTTTGAAAAGATTTTTATAAACAAAGATATTAGGGTAAATCTCAATGTAATCGATAGGTTTGCCTGTCATGGCTTCCTATCTCCTGTATGCTCAGTTATCTCCCAGAAGAATGGGCATGTGTATCTTATACCGCTCTTAATTTCTGTTACTCCATGTATAAACTTCATGTCCCCTGGGAAAAAATAGGCAGCACCTTTTTTTGGCTTAAACTGAACACCCTGATTTGGAAAATATAACTCTCCGCCTTCGTAATCATCATTTAAATAAAAAAGACTTGAAAGGTCATAGTTAGGAAAATCATTTGGAAGTCCAGCATCTGGTCCTTCATGTAGTTCTTTGTCTGCGTGTGGTCTCTGGAACTGTCCTGGAAGCCATCTTACAATAGTAGTTCCAGTTGGGGTTACTCTAACCTTATAAAACTCTTCGACTATAGGCTTTAGTCTTTGAAATAATCCTGCAATAACTGGGGCAATTGTTGGATCATTTTTATTTAAACTGTCTTGTGTTGCAACTCTGTCTTTCCAGTAATCTGAGTCATAAACGATGGTGCCATTTTCATTAACATGGCTCTGTGTTACATCCCAAATAGTTATTGACTTTGCAGCCTTTTCTAAAAACTCTATCTCTTCTTGTGTCATAAAGTTTTCTAACTCTACAATCATATCTTTGCTATCTCCAAACCAACCAGATGGTGTCAAAGACGGCTTTCGAACTACCACAGATGCATTATTTTTTTCCATAATTTGATTATATCATAGGGTTTGTGCCCTATAATCTCCTATCTATTTCAAGTTGTTTCAGGGATCTGTCTATGTCGAATCTCCAATTGTCTTTTGCAAAGGAAGTAACTATCTTAATACAAACATCTTCATAGTCCTCTTTGCCTAACTTGTTTTTAAGACTATGTAAAGCCTCTACAGTGTCTATGTAGTTTTGCCTTACAAATGATGGATCTCCAGCATGATTTCTCTTTAAAACCTTTGTAGTAACCATTCCAGAAGGCTGATATAGAGAAACTGTTAGATAGTTTTTTGCAAAACCAGCGTCTTGATACATTTCATATCCCTCAATAGCCTGCTCAACATTATCAAAAGAAATTATTGATCTTACTGGAGACTCTCCATCTCTTGATACCGTTATCATGTAATGACCTACCCTGCCTTCCTTGGCATTTTTAATATAGTCATTAATCATGTCATCATGAACACTGTTTAGTTCACTCATTGTGCACCAGTGTTATCTTTCACATAGAGTTTTAAAGTTTTTGTTTCGTGTTGTCCTCTGACTTCTCCCTTTTCATTAATAGCATCTCTGTACCAATCTGTCCATTTACCAGAAGAGTTTAGTACTTGAGCAGCCTCACCATAAGAAATATTTGCCTCTGTTCTTGATCTATCAGAATCTCTATATTCAAAGATTTCTATTGTGCTATTATTTAAATTGGTTAGCGATATTGGAAGTATTGTTGCAACTGGTGTTCCAGCCTTTATTGTTATATCTTTATTTGGAGTCCTTGCCTTAATTGCTAAAGGAAGGGGGTTATCATAAAAAGATGAACTTATCAGGTTTGACATAGTTTCAAAGTCTTCGCTAAAATAGTTTACTGGATTAATGGTAAGTATGCTAACATCTTCGTCTGTTCTAAAAACTAAACCAGTGTTCAAACTGATTGAAGACTGTCCTCTTCCAGTATAGGATCCTTCTGGTGCAGAAATAATCTTAACGTGGTCCTGAGTTTGATCATTTATTCCATCCCAAACAAAAGAAATATCTTGTGAACAAGAAAGACTCCAACCAACTACGTTTGCCTGTGTTACTGGAAAACATCTATATGCATGGTTATCTGATGTAGTATCCATCCAATCTCTTTTAATTGACATTGGGGAAATAATAAAACTATTCCCAGGCATTCTTTCTGCTGAAATTTTAATCATTACTCTTGGTCCCACTTTGGATCATACATGTCTGGTGTATGATATTTTTTGCTGTAATCAAGCATCGTGACAATAGAATACTTTGTTCCAGAGTGGACTGGCATTGCTTGATGTGGATACATGAAGTTAGATGGGAAAATATATAGATCTCCAGCCTTTGGTTTAATATTTAAATCCTGTAGTCTGAAATATAATTCTCCGCCATCGTAGTCATCATTGACATATGCTACAAGAGAAACTGTACAGTTATATGAGTATCCATGGTCGTGATGCTCCTTGAAGTGCTGTCCTGGGCCATACTTAATAAAGTTAAATGCTTCCCAATACTTTAATGGCATAATATTATAGTCTCTTCTATAATCTTCTACTGCTGCTGCCTGTGCATCATAAATGTCTTGCCATAAATCCTGCAACTTTAAAGAGTCTTCGCTTTTGTCTAATTCTATATCTGTTTTCTTAAACTTAAAATCAACGCAGTCTCTATAGTCTGGCATTAGTTGCTGATAACCAACATAGGCTGGCATCCAGTGATATCTCTTGCCCTCTGAAGACAACTCTCCGTATCCAGCAACTGACCCAAGAGTATTCTCTAATCTATTTATGACATCAAACTCTTTCTTAATTACATTTCTGTAGCATACAATTCCGTTGCCAACAATTTCTTTTTCTGTCCAACTTTGCATTATATATTCCTATCTATATTCTCTTCGTGACCAGACTTTATTTTTATATACCCCGCCATCTGGCTGACGATAAAACTGCATGTTCTTAACCATTTTATCATAAATTGTAGACTGATCTAAAATTTCTACTTCGTGTTCCCAGTTTTCTCTCTTAAAGGGAAGAACCTGTAAATACGGTGTTCCTGCTGGAATAGTTCCTTCCCAGCCATCAACGACAAAAAATGGGAAACTTCCAAGAAGATGAACCTTATCAGAATCAACAACACCAGTTGTGTTTAAAAATGGTAAGTCAAATCTGTTCATGGGTGTCATAAATAGGGCACTGTATCCATCTGGAAGTTCTAAGCCCCAGTCTGAAGACCATGCAAAATGATGCTTATAGTATCCAGTAGGATGCTCAAACTGAGGCATTGGAGGCCTTTGTGTGCAGAAGTCTTTATATCTTGGGTCCTCAATTGTTACGTTAATTATTCCTTGAGCATTTTTAGAAAAAATTAAATCGCATGGAGTTTTAAATACATACCCTGTTGAAAATGCGTCCATGATTGCTGGACACGCCTTCCATGTAGGAATCTTTCCATAGTCATCAGTTGTTCCTTCTTTAGGAAATGGACAAACTTCTTTTGGTGCCTTGTAGTAGTCACCATTAGGCATTTTTGCAAATCTGTCTGCATCTTTATACCATTGAGGAATTACGCTTTGTGTAGGTGTTGGAACATTTTTACTTTCTTTGTTTAGCCATGGTCTGAAAGATCTAAATATTGCCAGTTTGGATTTTTCATCCACTACTTATGACCCAACTCATTAATGTCTGTCATGATAACAACACAATACTTTGTTCCTGACTTCATTGGAAGAGATGCATGCTCATAAATATAGTTTGATGGGAAGATTGCAATATCTCCAACTCTTGGCTTATGGACATAGTTGTCTAGTCTTGGAAACTTAATCTCTCCACCTTCGTAATCATCATTAATATAAATAACAGCAGAAACTGTGCAGTTGTATGCTGGGCCATGATCTGCATGTATATTAAAGTGTGTTCCTTCTCCTTCATACTTGACAAAGTTAAACGCTTCATAATATACTACGTTTATTCCCCAATATCTGGCATAGTCATCAACACAATATTTTAACTTCTGATATATCTCTTCGTGCAGGTCAATCAACTCAGCATTATGTTCATCTCTTGGGCCAAGATTTTCTTGCTTATACTTAAAATCTACAGCATCTCTAGCCTTCTTGATTGGCACTGTAGAGTTTGTCACCTGTGCTTGTGACCACTTATACCTTTTATCCCCGCTCAAATTTGACTCAAGGATATTTATATATCTGTCTGCATCTTCAGAAGAAAACACATTCTTGTAGATATTTAAACCAAGTCCTGGATTTTCAACTATAATCTTTTCATTAACAGATCTTGTACTCATTCTATTGGATGATGTTTCTGATCTATCTTTTGTAAACCAAACGTTGTCGTTTTCGTTGTACATTTTAATTGTAGCCTTTCTCTATTGTTTACAATTTAATAACTAAATTTATACAAATCTTGAGCCATCCCAGCCATGTGTCTCGCCTAGAGAAACAGCCTGGTCTTCTGGAACTTTAACTAAAATAACTTCGCTTGCAAACGCTGCTTCAAACATTGGCGCCTTAACAGAATCTAATCTTACACCATATCTAGCAATAACAACATTATTGTGTAAGAATACGTATAGGTTAAAAGAATTTAGTTCTTCTTCTGTTGCGTCAGATGCCTTACTTGGCTTTCCTCCAGAAAATGAAGTTCCATCCCAAACAGATCCATGTGTTGCTGTTAACTTGTGAGCAGAAGCATCCATAGCGACTATTGGACCTTCAGCAGATAGTGCTGACTCAATAGCGTTCATTTTTTCATCATCATTTACATAATTAAGAAACGAAAGAACGTCATAGGATTGATCTTCATTTTTAACTAAAATTGCATACATAATTATCTCCTTTTATATTTTTAGTATACCACATCTTTGATAATGGGTGCATAGTTTCGTATGCACCCACTAACATTAACAGCAGCAATTTCCGCATGGACACTGCCAGCAATATGTTGCTTGGCAAGAACATCCTCCGCCTCCGCCTCCAACTGTTGGTGGTGGTGGGAAGTAAGGTGGGAAGAACGGGAAGAATGGGAAGTAAGGGAAGAACGGTGGGAAGAATGGGAAGAACGGGAAGAATGGGAAGAACGGTGGGAAGAACGGGAAGAATGGGAAGTAAGGGAAAAATGGCGGGAAGAATGGGAAGAAAGGAAAGAATGGAAAGAATGGGAAAAATGGTGGGAAGAATGGTGGTGTAGTAACACTGTTAGATGAAGGTGATGTTCCAGAGTTACCGTTACCATTTGTTGCGTATACGGTATATGTCTGAGACGTCGTTGCTTCTTGTGCTACAGATGCAGATGTTGATGCTGTAGAACCAGATTTTCCATCAGATGATGCCCAAGTATAACCAGTAATGGCTTTTCCACCATTTGCAGGTGCTGACCAAGTAACTGAGTCATTCTGAGATCCTGCAGTAACAGAAGCAGTTGGTGCTCCTGGGGTTGCGGGAACTGATGTAACAGTAACTGATCCAGTAGAAGAGGATGATGCTGAAGTTCCAGATGCATTTGTAGCAGTTACAGCAAATGTATAAGATGCTGCAGACTTAAGTCCTCCGATAACAACTGGAGAAGATGCTCCTGACTGTGTTACAGTAGTACCATTTGTTCCATCTCCTCCTGAACCAGTTGCAACGAAAGTTGCAGTTACGGTATAAGAAGTTGCTGGTGGGGAACCTGCTGGCAATTCAAAAGCAACTGATGCTGCTGCACTGTTAAATGCTCTACCTGTTCCAACATCCGTAGCAGATACGTTAATTGGTGGCTTTGGTTCCAGGAAGTCATTTGCTGCCTGGGACTTTTTACCTACTTTTTTATTTGCCATGCTTTTATTCCCCTTTTCTTATTACAAAATTACTTAAGATCTCCGTAAACAACCCATGTATTTGCTGCTCTCTTGAAGAGAGTTGCAGATGACCATTGTGTACGTAGTGTTAATCCTGGAGTAGCATTTGCTGTTACTCCTGCTGCTGCTGCAATTGCAACTCCACCAGTGTTTGTTTGAAGAACATCGATAGAAGTTCCGATTGGAAAGTTTAGTGTTGCATCTGAAGGAATTGTGACGCTAACTGCTGAACCACCTGTATGTGAAACCTCAATTAGAGAATCTCTTTCAGTTAGTGCTGAAAGAGTATATCCTGCTGTCTTTTGAATAATTGGAGTACGAGAAGGAGTACCTTCCTTTGACTGTGTACCGTCAGAGAATACTATTCCTGCTGATGGTAGAGTCACTGTACCTGTGAATGTTGGTGAATTAGTTGGTGCCTTAGCATCAATCTGTGTTTGTACTGCAGATGTAACACCATTTAGGTACTGAAGTTCTGTGTTTGACACATCTCCAATAGTTGCTGATGATGCTGTAAAGTCTGCTACCTCAAGATCATCAAGTGATCCCTGTGTAAAGTCAACTGTTGTTGATGGCTCTGTTGTAACGCCCTTGAAGATCTTCCACTTATTAGCAGAAACATCTCTTACAACACCTGAGTGCTTTGCTGCACCGTCATTGTATGCAACTACGATACCAAGGTCAACTGTATTTGCTGCGTTTTGATGAGCAAGTTGTACAAGGTTGTCTTCGATTGTGATAGATGTTGCTGATGCTGCAAAGTTAGTACCGTTAACTGTTAGGTCTCCGTCTACTACAAGGTTTCCGTCCATTTCTACGTTACCTGTAAATGTTGCGCCTGCAAGTGATGCCTTTGCATCAAGTGCTGTCTGTGTAGCGGTTGAAACTGGCTTGTCTGCATCTGCAGTGTTGTCTACGTTTCCAAGACCAACCATTGACTTTGAAACTCCTGAAACTGTTCCAGTAAATGTTGGGTTTGCAAGAGGTGCCTTTAGATCAAGAGCAGATTGTGTTGCTGTTGAAACTGGCTTGTCTGCATCTGCAGTGTTGTCTACGTTTCCAAGACCTACTGAAGACTTTGTAAGTGCTGCTACTGCTGCATCTGTATAGTTTTCAGATGCTACTGCTGCTGCATCGATTGCATCTAACTCTGCTTGGTCAGCATATGCTGTAGTTGCAATTGTTGAATCAATATCAAATCTCTGGTCAACTGCATTCCAGTCAATACCAGTTCCTGCAAGTGCTGATTGATCTACTGTTGCTCCATCGATAGCGTCCTGAAGATCTGCAGTTGTTACAAGAAGAGATGTGTCTGCAATTCCGTGTACACTTGTTGTTGCTGATGTGTGTGTTCCAAGGTCTCCAGAAACTACAGATACTGCTCCTGCAACATCTGATGCTGTAGCAAGATCTGCAGTATTAGCAATTCCATGTACGTTTGTTGTAAGGTCATTATGTATACCGATGCTGTCTGTTAAAGCATCTGCAAGAATTGAATCTGTTACAAGAACAGATGTATCTGCAATACCGTGAACATTTTCTGTTGTATTATTATGATCAGAAAGATTTGTTAGTGATGCCTTTAGTGACAAAGTGTTTGTTACATCTGCAGCAAAATCTGCATTGTCAGCAAGTGCAGAAGACAACTCATTAAGAGTGTCTAGTGCTCCTGGTGCACCATCTATTAAGTTATTTATCTTTGTCTGAACAAACTCTGTTGTTGCAATCTGAGTTGTATTTGTTGTAGAACTTGCTGTTGGGGCTGTTGGAACACCAGTAAGTGCTGGTGATGCCAAAGGTGCCTTAAGATCAAGTTGATCTCCAACTGTTGAGAAAAACTCTGGGTCGTCATTAATGGCAGCAGCCAACTCGTTGAGGGTATCAAGTAGTCCTGGAGCACCATCAATAATGTTTGCTAGTTCTGCTGCATTAGCAAAGTACTGCAAAGCAGACCATGCTGATGAGCCGTTACCCATCTTAAACTTACTTGTATCAGTTTCAAAACCGATTTCACCTGCTGCTAGAATTGGGTTTGCAGCCGTCCATTGTGCTGCAGTACCTCTGCGCTGTTGCATTCTTGTTGCCATTTATATATTCTCCTTATGGGGGCTGCCCATTAACTTATCTTATTATAACCCCTGTTTTAGTTGAAGTTATCTACAGGTGAACCGCCATCAAATGTTTGATCCCATTCTGTTTGAGAAGGTGATCCTCCATCCAATCCTGTTCCCTGTGGACTATTGAAACTTCCACCCTCACGGAAGGTAGTAACAATAAATCCTGTTCCATCGATTGCTGTGTCGTGAATGTGCTGTGGAAGAGTCAGAGTATCATCAATTGTTGCTTGAGTATACCAAGAACCTTCATAGTAGAAATTAACTCTATTTGTTAGAGTATCTAACCACTGTGTACCATTAGTTGGTGAAGAAGGAGGAGTAGGGCCAACAGCCATTGATCCCGTTAAAGAATCAACATACTCCTTGGTTGCTGCATGATCAGCAAGAGTTGGTGCTCCTACTGTTACTGCATCTCCGAATGTACCGCCGTTTGTAACGACTAACCCATTCTTGACCTTGAAGTCTTTATCGACTGTTGTCATTTACTACTCCTTCTTCCAACTATTTTTATTTTTTATTATACAAGCAATGTTCCAACTACTGTAACTGTTGAAGTGTTATTCGCTGTAGTTACCTGAAGTTGTACATCGTTACCTGAAATTGCTGCTGTAACAGATCCAAGTGAGCCGTTTGTTCCAACGATACCGTATTCAGTCATTGAAATGTTATCGTTAGCATGAAGTGTTACAAGAACCTTTGATACTTCTGTGTGGTCACCATTAGCAACCTTAACAAGGAACTCTGCTGAACGGTAGTCAGCCTTAGCCCATGAGTATGCTGTTGCAATTCCTGCTACTGGAACCACTGTTGTTCCTGCAACATTCTTAGCAACTGAGTTTAAATCAACTGCTGTGAAGTTTGGAACTACTGCTTCAAGAGCATCTACTGCTCTTTCGTCTGTAAAGTAAAGGTTTGTTGAACCCTCTGCAAGATCATCAGTGTCAGAATCTGCCACACCGTTTTCTGCTGTAATTGTAAGACCGTTAGCATCGCCTGTAATTACAATGTTAGTCTTTGTTGCACCTGTTATAAGTGCTGCTGCTGAAGCCTTTGCACGAGCATCTGTAAAGTACTGTGCTGTTCCTTCTGCTACATCATCTGTATCAAGAGTTACGCTTGAACCAAGGTTTGTTGTGTAACCATTAATATCAATTGAGTAATTTACAAGAGATGTATTATCAATGTTTGAAATTGTATTTGATGATCCATCAATTGTCTTGTTTGTAAGAGTCTGCTGATCAGATGTACCAACTACTGAACCAGTTACTCCATGAACTCCAGAGGAAGCATTTGTATGTGTGTCAAGATTATCT
>JACCDJ011655928.1_pt1 | contig 14118 bp, 19 predicted proteins | sample 7444481 | NCBI WGS metagenome assembly JACCDJ01 (sample SAMN15323435, study PRJNA562643) | freshwater metagenome | isolation source: river surface water | place: USA:Blue River Watershed | collected 2017-08-15 | reverse complement strand
TTACCACCTTGCTGGATGATTTTTAATCCTGCTTGAGCGGCATAGGGGTGGGAGGTCGAAACGATATTACGCCCCATCACCGGCATACGAATGGTGGGATACGGATTATTCCAATTGAATGCAAAACTCATATTTTGTTTTTATCCCTGATCAACAGTCTTTGGATTACTGGAATTCGAATAAGTAGTAATAGACTGATTATCCCAGCATAGATGTACACGGTCTGAAAATCGTTCTTACCGGCTTTGTGCCAGAAGTAATGCAAGATCGCAAGAATAGCGATGAGATAGATCATTTGATGAAGCTTCGCCCATTTGCGACCTAGCCACCGCACTGATGCTTGATTTGAGGTGATCGCTAAGAAACTCATTAATACAAACGCACTAAATCCCATCGCAATGAACGGTCGCTCAATCACATCCTTCATCATTTCACTGAAATCAACGTTGTGGTCTAACCAATACCAAATGGTGAAGTGCAAGAAAGCATAAAAGAAGGTAAACAAACCCAACATCCGTCGCATCTGAACCCAGCCTGACCATCCGCTAATCCAACGCATTGGACTCATGGCAAGAGTAATGCACAAGAATGTAATCGTCCACGTTCCGGTTGATCGAGTAATAAACTCCACCGGATTAGCGCTAAGCTGACCCGAGTAACCAAGAACGATTAAACGTATTAGCGGGACGAGCGCAAGGATAAATACAAAACGCTTAATCGAATGAATCGAGGTAAAAGCACTCGTGGTAAATCCCTGCATAACCTAATAAAACTTACGCAGATCCATGCCAGCATAAAGTTTGGCAACAAACTCACCATAACCATTAAATGGCTCGGTTTTTATCTTGGGAGCAAAAATGCCGCGCCCATCAATGCGACGCTCGGTTGCCTGACTCCAACGCGGATGATTAACAGCTGGGTTCACGTTTGAATAGAAGCCGTATTCACGAGGTGCAGATGCAACCCAACTGGTGAGTGGTTGTTTCTCGGTCAAGCGGATCGTTACCAAAGATTTAGCACTCTTAAATCCGTACTTCCAAGGCACCACAATCCGAATAGGTGCGCCGTTTTGCTTTGGCAATAACTCGCCGTACAAACCAAAGGTGAGTAAGGTTAGCGGATTCATTGCTTCATCCATCCGCAAACCCTCTCGATATGGCCAATCTAATACTGGTCGACGCAATCCTGGCATCTGTTTAGGATCTGCCAAGCTCACAAACTCGACATATTTGGCTGAACCCAGTGGTTCTACTCGGTTTAACAGGTTCGAGAGTGAATAGCCATTCCAAGGAATCACCATCGACCAACCCTCAACACAGCGCAGACGATACACACGTTCCTCCATCGGCGCTAACTTTAGGAGAGCATCAATATCCAGGGTGACTGGTTTCTTAACAAGCCCTTCAATCGTTACAGTCCAAGGCCGTGTTTGTAGGCGATCAGCATATTTTGCTGGATCATCTTTTTCCATACCAAACTCATAGAAATTGTTGTAAGAGGTTACTTCTTCATACGAGGTTTGGGTCTCGCGTGTGGAATACTGCTCATTCAATTTCGATGGTAACTTCTCGCGGGGTGCCACTGTTTTGGCAAATGCTTCGCGCTCGATCCAGCCACCCATACCCATTGCCAATCCCAGCGAAGATGTTTTTAACCATAAGCGACGATCTTCAAAAATATGCCGTGGCGTAATCTCGCTCGCCTGAATTTTGGGGTCCTTAAATATCATCGATCTACCTTTAATTGGAATGGTGTGAAATTGGTATTGGTATCGTAATAATCTTCATGCTCTTTGCGCTTCAGATAATTTACAACGACATACGTCACTGGGGTGGCTAAGATCTCCCAGGAGGTCTTCAGAATATATTGTGCAATTGCCACCTGAATAATTTCTGCAGTGGGCCAGATACCGTAGAAGGCTAAGATATAAAACAACGAAGAGTCAACTAGCTCACCCACCGCGGTTGAGCCAATGGTGCGCGTCCACAAATATTTACCTTGGGTCCAAATCTTCATTTTGGCTAAGACGTAACTATTACTGAAGCTGCCACACCAGAAAGCAAACATTGATGCCAACGCAATCCGCCAAGAGTTACCAAATACCGTCTCAAGCCCCTGTTGATAATTAGCCATGTAGGATCCGGGCGCTACTGGTAAGGCAATAACAATTTGCGCCATGATCGCAGCAAATCCAAGTGCCGCAAATCCTGCCCAGACTGTTCGGCGATCATAGGCATAACCATAGACTTCGGTCAGAATATCGCTAAAGAAATAAGAAATCGGGAAGAACAAAATCCCGGCACCAAAGACAACGAGCCCAAAATACGGCAGCTCAACACTTGCCGCTTTGCCTGCCCCGATAAAGTTCGAGCACAACAAGACCGCAACAAAAGCAGCCAGAATTAAGTCGTAGTACCGGTATTGGCGACGCATAATGGGGCCGATCTCGATCAAAGTGGGAAATATTTCATAGAATAGTGGTATTCGACTGAAATTACCCAATCCCTTATATTGATTAAAAAATGAGCAAACCAAGTTTTCACTGGGAAGACCCCCTCCTCCTCACCGAACAACTCAGCACTGAAGAGCGCATGATTATGGAGGCCGCACGGGAATACGCCCAAGGAAAGTTGGCGCCACGAGTCCAAGAAGCCTTTCGGGCCGAGAGTACAGATCCATCGATCTTCCGTGAAATGGGCGAACTGGGTCTTTTAGGAATCACCATTCCGGAACAATACGGTGGGGCCGCCCTTAATTACGTATCTTATGGATTAATTGCTCGCGAGATTGAGCGAGTGGACTCTGGCTATCGCTCGATGATGAGTGTGCAATCTTCACTGGTTATGGTACCTATTAATGAGTTTGGATCTGAGGCTCAAAAACAAAAATACCTCCCCAAACTCGCAACGGGCGAATGGATTGGTTGTTTTGGCTTAACCGAACCCAACTATGGGTCTGATGCAGGTGGCATGATTACTAGAGCCAAGAAAGTTCCGGGGGGTTACTCGCTCACCGGCTCAAAAATGTGGATCTCTAACTCACCAATCGCTGATGTGTTTGTGGTCTGGGCCAAGAATGACGAGGACGTAATTCGAGGGTTCATTCTTGAAAAGGGCATGAAGGGCTTATCGGCTCCTAAGATAACCGGCAAGCAAGGTCTTCGCGCTTCCATTACGGGTGAGATTGTCATGGATGAGGTGTTTGTACCTGCTGAGAATGAGTTCCCTGAAATATCAGGTCTAAAAGGCCCATTTACATGCCTAAACTCTGCACGTTATGGCATCTCATGGGGGGTTCTAGGCGCCGCCGAGTTCTGTTGGCATGCTGCGCGCCAGTACACGCTTGATCGTAAACAGTTTGGCCGCCCTCTTGCGGCTAACCAATTGATTCAGAAAAAACTAGCTGACATGCAAACCGAAATTACCTTGGGACTGCAAGGCGTCTTACGTTTGGGTCGTATGAAAGATGAAGGTACTGCTGCCCCAGAGATTACTTCGATCATGAAGCGTAACTCGTGTGGCAAGTCCCTGGAGATTGCCCGCATGGCGAGAGACATGTTAGGTGGTAATGGTATCTCGGATGAATATGGCGTGATTCGTCATATGCTGAATCTGGAGGTCGTCAATACCTATGAAGGTACTCACGATATTCATGCACTCATTTTGGGACGTGCCCAAACAGGAATTCAGGCGTTTAGTTCGTAAGCACTCAAGAGCTGATTGGCCAGCTCTTGATAGCTTGAGCGCTTCGCAGAAGACAGGTGTAATTTCATCGCATTTCGGTACTTCGGAAAATTGCGCACAATGGAGTCGGTATAAGCTGGGTCATAGTGTTTGATTAACAGTTCCTCTACCAATTGGGGAAATTGCCCATCTTGCGCAAGCGTTTGCCACTGACTAATTTGTTCCTTACCAAAGCGCTGCGTAAGTAACTTCAACAGATTGCCTAGCGTCTCACCATCATCCAAAAAGTGTTCATAGTCTTCCATCAGGCAATCAACACGCACTGCCCGATCAGCCACAATTTCGATGCAATCCCCCTCCCGAATTCTTTCCATTAATGCGTCCGGTATATGTAAGCCACCGACCTTCTTGCTTTCGGATTCCACATAAATCGGTTGACCTGAGTCAAATTGACGTAGTTGATTCCAAAGCGCGGTCTCAAAGGCTTTTTGGGTCGGTTGCGCTTGATTGGGATAAGCCCCCAGAATCGAGCCACGGTGTACAGCAAGTCCCTCTAAATCGAGCACTTGTGTTTTTCCCTTCAGGGCCTCAATCAATCGTGTTTTGCCACTTCCCGTTGTGCCACATATCACCTTGAACTGAAATTGTGGCACCCAACGTTCAAGATCATCAATCACCTGTCTACGAAAAGACTGATAACCCCCTTTTAATTGTTCCGCCTTCCAACCCACGCGTTGCAAGATATGAGTAAATGCGCCACTGCGCTCACCGCCACGCCAACAATAGACTAATGGTGTCCAATCGCGATCCTGATTCAGAAATTGCGCTTGTAAATGATGAGCGATATTTTTTACAACTAATGCGGCACCAATTTTTTTAGCAGCAAAGGGAGACTCTTGTTTATAGATCGTGCCAACTTGAGCGCGCTCCTCATTATTCAATACGGGGCAGTTGATTGCTCCCGGAATGTGATCCAGCGCGTATTCAGCGGGAGAACGCACATCAATAATGCAATCAAAGCGATCAAGCTCAGAGGCAAGACGATCAGGGGTTAAAAATACAGAGCTCAATACAGTCCTAACTGTTTCTGAAAGACTTGGGGCCAAGGTGCTGGTCGATTGGTTTTGAGATTGACCCACACCAATGTTGCACCACCAGCAGCACAAAGAGTTTCTGGATCGTTGGTGAGCGACATTAAGTTATAGGTATCGGCACTCGTTCGGCCTACTTTGCCGATATAGGTGCGAACCAAAATATCACCAGGGTAATTCACTTGGGTGTAGAAATTACAAAAGGCATTGGCAACCAAAGCCCCACCCTCTTCATGCTGAGCAGAAAAGCCAAACGATTCAATCCAATCAATACGACCTTGCTCCATGTAACGAAAGTAAATCGTATTATTAAGATGACCAAATGCATCCATATCACCCCATCGAATCGGGATTACTGTCTCATGCACTAGTTTTTTTTCTTGAGGGATATCAATCCGCATTTTTGGATCCTAAAGACTCACAGTCCTTAGTTTACTGTTTGGTTTAGGATTCAGACCGAATTTGCTGGCGCAGGTCTTTATAAAACTGAGGTCTTGCATCCAATGGTACAAAAAGACCAATCGGCAGTTCCTTATCCCGCTCTTCTACCCGAATTAAGCGTTTTCCATCCTCTTCCTGTTTGAGAGTCATCCAGCGTGTATTGAACTCATGACGCTCAAGCTTGCCGCCAATATTCTTTTCAACTCTCAGTGAGGTGCCATCAATCGCAATCGATTCGTAGTCTAGGGCGTGGCGTGCATAAATAATGAGAGCAATACCTAATACTGTTAATTCAATCACTGTGAAGATCAGAATCATCCAAACGCCATGCAACAGAAAATACGTTGCAATCAACGAGGAGAACAAAAACATCGATAAATAGAAGTAACCCACCTGACGTGGCGAAAACGAACAGTTTCGTTTCATATGCCACGTACGCATGGTGTTACTTTGTCAGAAGGGATTGGGCAAATTGGTCCATGGCTTTGGCCAACTCAATATCGAGTTTGGTCAGGCCTTTAGCATCATGGGTAGACAAAGTAACCTCAACGCGACTCCAAACATTGAACCACTCGGGGTGATGATTCATTTGCTCAGCCATTAAGGCTGATTGGGTCATAAATGCGAATGCTTGTTTGAAATCCTTGAACTGATACGTACGTGTGATCGCATCACGATTTTGCACCATACTCCATTGAGCAAGCTCGCCTTGCAATACACCACGCTCTTGATTACTTAATACAGCAGCCATAGGAACTATGCGTTTTGTAAAGCAAGTTGGTACAAGAATGTTGAGCGCGCACCCGAGCGGCAGAACGCCAAAATCGGCTGCGGCATGGTCTTTAAGAGTTTAGACATCTCAACCACTTGCTCCGGCGTGATTGCACCACTAACAACGGGTAAGAAAGCGTATTGCAAACCATGCTCTTTAGCCATTGCTGCGATCGAGGCATTGCTCGGCTGTTCTGGTCCCTCTTCACCATCAGGACGATTATTAATGATGCTCTTGTAACCCTGCTTCGCAATCTCGGCAACATCGCTCGGCTCGATTTGGCCGGCAGTACCAAAATTGGGGGTATGACATGAAATATGTACGTTCATTTAATCCTCTATGAATAACTTATGACTTTTTCTGACCGATGCGTTCAAAAATCCACATCCCGACTAACATTGCAAGCACAAATACCAATGCCTTCGATTCACCAGATCCAAGCGAAACTAAAGCGGGACCTGGGCAAAAGCCCGCTAGCCCCCAACCCACTCCAAAAAGTGCGCTACCCACGATCAATGGTTGATCAATGTCGCGTCGGGTCGGAATATGCATCGCTCCACCTAAAAAATTCTTGGTTCGTTTCTTGGCTAAGTAAAAGGCAACCAAACCAATTAAAACGGCGCCGCCCATTACAAAAATTAGCGATGGATCCCAGGCGCCAGCAAGATCTAAGAACGCCAAAATCTTTGCAGGATTGGTCATGCCAGAGATCATCAGACCCAAACCAAATAGAACACCAACAAGATATTCGCTACCGTTGGAGAAAATCGAATGGTTCTGGCTCATGGCTTAATCAAATGACGAACAAGATAAACCACAAAAAAACCACAACCCATAAATGTTAGTGTTGCAATCAGTGATCTTGGTGATAACCGCGATAAGCCACAAATGCCATGACCACTGGTACACCCTGAACCGTAACGTGCTCCAAAGCCAACCAATAGACCTGCCACAATTAAGGTAAGGTAATCGGCATCAATCACAGCCTTGGTGTTCATTTGAAACACATATTTACCCCACAAAGGCGCGGTGAGCAGACCCAAGACAAAACTAGCACGCCAAAGCCAATCGGATTTCTTTGCTTGCAATAGTCCGCCCAAAATCCCACTGATACCCAAAATACGCCCATTAACTAACACATACAAAGCGGCTGCAATACCAAGTAATATCCCTCCCGCTAGCGCAGGTCCTGGAGTAAACGAGGTCCAATCAATCGTCATACAAATATTTTACGGGTTAACACGGTTTTGGGCTCATGCGCCATTGCAGATACTGTAGACCCAGATAGCCTCCTAAGATGAAGCCTGGAAAGGCGATAAAGGCATTTAGAGCTAGCGTTGAGATCCCACTCAAGCCCTGACCTACAGTGCAACCCACCGCAGTCACTCCACCAAAACCCATTAGCGCCGCTCCGACCAAATGGTTGGCAGTGTCTTCGACCCCGCGAAAGGCTTCCCACCGAAATTGTTTCTGAATCACCGCACTAATTGCTGAGCCGCAAATCATTCCTAGCACAGCAACAATCCCGATTGTGAGTACCTTGGATTTATCACTCGTAAACATCAACCAATCCAATGAGTACGCATACGGAGCTACAAAAGATAGGCTTTCCATGCGACCCGAGTTGGTCACTAAAAATGCTTCTTGTAAGGTATTGGGATCTTCATCCAAATGCGCAAAGTGGCCTGAGGTCCACCATATGGCAGTAATGGCAATACCAACGCCGATACCAGCTAATAAGTTCTCCGAATTCCAGAAAGATCGGTTCAAAATGGCAAAGGCAATAAATGCCCCACCAATCAGAATTGACAAGATAATCCGTAACTGCTCTTTACCAATTGCAAAAGAGCTCGATAAGATGCTAGGCAAATCTTGATTGGTACTTAAGTTCAGCGCCACCTTATCAATCGAATTTGCTTTCATGACCCCTAAAAAGCCGCGCATGGTCATGTAGGCAACTAGCCCTAAGACAATAAACACAACGATCGATTTCAGATTACCGCTACCAATTCGGATTAGGGTTTTGCTGCCACAGCCTGAGGCGAGAACCATCCCGATACCAAATAAGACACTACCGATCAAGGTTGATAAATACAGTACACGATTGTTGGTATAGATGGATTTGCTCACATCAATCCAGCCTAGATGTGACATGGTGGCAACACCCAAAATCGCAACACCAATCGCTAGACACCATTGACGCATCCGCGACCAATCCTCCATCAGGATTCCGTCAGAAACGGCTCCTAATGTACAAAAGTTCGTCTTTTGCATAATGGCGCCAAGGATGGCGGTAATCACAAAGGTAATCAGCAAAGCCTGACTACCCAGAGAGCTAATCTGCTCTGGCGTTATATCAGTCATGATGATTCCTAGGGTTTAAATTTGTAGTACTGTTGGTTCAGATAAGCGGTAACGTCTGCTTCATCCTCAGGAAATAAGTCTAGGCGCAACTCCGTATTGCAACGTGCAACCATTACTTTTAGACGATCCAGCCCTTTTACACGTCGATCTTGCCGGGTATAGATCAATGTGCCATCGCCTAAGCCAGATTTCTCAGCATGGCATTTATAGCACTTGGTGTCCTCAATCTTTTTTCCATTAGCAAGGTCTGGCACAGCGAGTGCTGCTTGGGAACCCAACCCAAAAAATGCTAATCCGACCAAAAATATTAATTTCTTCATAAGCGATTTATATACTAAATTCAGAAGAATGCCATTCTAGCGGAATATTGGATAAAAGATGAATAAAATCAGTGATTTATGAAGCAAAAATTAGATTCTTTCGAAATACTTATATAAGCCAAGGTAATAAAGAAAGCTTTATTTATGGTCTTATATAGGCGTATTTATCCTTAAATTGCAAATCAGCGATACGCACCACTCCCGAGGGGGTGAACTCCGCATCCAAGGTAAATTGATCTTTCTTGAGGTTTCGGTTGCGTAAGGTAATCTCGCAAACCTCAAAACGCACGCCACGCGATTTCAAGGCTGCAACCAAGGGGGCATATTCAGTACCACTTTTATCTTTGGCACCTTCCATCAAAATATCGACGCCATTGGCATGGGTTACAACAATAATTTTGGTTTGGGGTGATACGTCCAAGTGATTACGCATATTGCGCAAACCTTTAAGACCTTGAGTAGCCGCATCATCGATGTGATAGACCACGCGTGTTGAATCCGCATACGTTAGAGATGATCCCAATCCCAAACCAATACTCATTACGGAAAATACAAGATAGTGAATTAGTTTTTTCATGAGCCTCTCCCTAATTTTCTTCAATCATTAAATCGGCGCCATACCCGGATTATTCGTTACACCCTTAATCACTGGTTCATTTAATTTGACTGCCTTAATGGTTTTAACTTCTCTTAAATGTCTGGCCATTAAATCCCAGATCGCTTCACCACCAGCATTTTTGGCTTCCTCCGATACGGGTGCCCAACCAGCCACTTTATAAGTCTTGCCGGCCTCGATCAGTTTGCCTCCCAAGCGCATCTCTGAGATTCGTTTACCGGCACCCGCAGCAGGATCGATGGTGTATTGCAAACCTCCGACTCGCACCATGTCGCCACCTTGTTGATAGTATGGATCGGGATTAAAGAGATTATCTGCAACGTCCTCTAATACGGTCTTGATCATCTCGCCACTCATATTCGTGACCGTTGTAAATGGATAGGTAATCGCGGTTTGATCGAGCAAATGCTCCATCGTGATCGACTCGCCCGGTAATAAGGATGTTCCCCACCGGAATCCCGGTGAGAACGAGATCTCGGCATTTTTTTGCTTGATGAGACCATCCAAAATGACTTGATCGAAACTGCCATTGAAGTTACCGCGGCGATAGAGAAGCCCGTCGGTTACCGCGAGTCTCTCAGCAAGCTTTGATTCATAGGGAGCGCGGAATTTTTTGATTAGTGCAGTCATTGATGCATCTGCTGGCAATAGGTTCGAGAACACTGGTAGCAATTTGTACCGGAAATCACTGACTTTCCCAGCCTTCACATCAAAGTCCAGAACACCCAAAAACTTGCCGTTTGATCCAGCATTGGTGACTAAGGTCACACCACCGGCATTTTTCACCTTAACGGGGGCTGGGACACCGTCGTGTGTATGTCCACCCATGATTGCATCAATTCCGCGCACCCGTGATGCCATCTTTAAGTCAACATCCATTCCATTGTGCGAGAGCACCACTACCACTTTTGCACCCTTGGCTCTTGCCTCATCCACGGTCTTTTGCATATTTTCTTCCTGAATACCAAAAGTCCAGTTCGGCACAAAGTATCGTGGGTTTGCAATCGGTGTGTAAGGGAATGCTTGTCCAATAATGGCGACTTGGACACCATTCATGGTTTTCATGGCATAGGGTGCAAATACCGCATCACCAAAATCAGTGGTCTTAATGTTTTGAGCCACAAATGAGACCTTACCCCGAAAATCTTTTTCAACAATTTCCATCACCCGTTTCTCACCAAGAGTCATCTCCCAGTGAGGTGTCATCACATCAACGCCCATTGCTAAACAGGCATCTACCATGTCCTGACCATTGGTCCACAAAGCAGTTCCTGATCCCTGCCAGGTATCACCGCCATCGAGTAATAAAGCGCCGGGTCGGCTAGCCTTAATTTGCTTGACCAAAGTTGCTAAGTGAGCAAAACCACCAACCTTGCCATACGTTTTAGCAGCCGCTGTAAAATCGAGGTAAGTAAATGCATGGGCATCGCGCGTGCCTGGCTTGATGCCATAGGCCTTTAATAAATACTCGCCAACCAAGTGCGGCGGCTTACCTTCTTGAGTGCCAATGCCCAAATTAACGTTAGGCTCCCGAAAGTAGATGGGTAGTAATTGGGCATGGCAGTCCGTGAAATGCAGAAAATGTACGTTCCCAAACTTAGGTAGGTCATAAAACTTTTTTGCAGCCGTTTGCGCGTGTGAGAACTCGGATTGCAAACTCATTCCGCCGGCCGATGCTATCGCAAGGGCCTGCAGAAACTCCCGTCTACTAAAAGACATAGGACTCCTTCGTAAATTGTTTATTGATTAACAGGCGAGTTTGGATCCAACAACAGAGCCATCACATCCTGCATTTGCTTCTCGGTGAGCAAATTGAAGTGACCAAAGCGTGGCATATTGCTGCACACGTTGTAGGCCTTGGAGTTATAAATACGATTCCAGGTATACGTCACCACCTCTTTGCTGTAACCACGTAATTTGCCGTAGTTCCACAAACTTGGCCCAATGTTTCCGTAAGAAAGTTCAGCCTTGTTAATTTGATGGCAGTTATAGCAACCTCCACCATTTGGAGTGTCGGCTTTATCGGTCCAGGTAGCACCGCGTCCACTTTGCGCTATTCGTTCACCGGATTTCCAATCGCCAATGTATTTACCATCGGAAGGTTGCTTGATCGAAGCCATATTGGCGTTCTGGATTGCTTCCGCTCTTTTGGGATCGCCCTTGCCTGCCAGTGCTTTTGGGTCAGAGCAATACTTTTGGGCAGCATCTTGTTTCAAGCGATCGATCGATGCAATGCCAGCAGTCTGAAAGCTTTCCTTCATCATTTTGTCAAACTTAGCGTCTGCCAATGCAGTTCCAACTGGAAGGGTAACTAAGGCTGCAGCAGTAATTAGATTTTTATAGTTCATTTTTATTGTCTCCAGCCTAGCGTTTCAATCCGGGGGCAGCCATCTTGCCACCATTTGCGGTCACAGCCATATACATCGATACTGCAATCGTGTCGTCCGATATATAAATAGGCTCTGGGAAACGTTGCTGACGATAGCAATCATTCAAGCGATACTGCATCGTCCAGAAAGTTCCGCTCGATACGCGATATGCGGGCCAAGCACCCCAACCCAATGCAGAACCTGCTTGGGTCGTTAGGTTTGGTAAATCTTGTAAACGAATCCGTTTGCCGGGATCGGCATGGCAAGATGCACATGAGAAGTCCATTGGCCCCGCCTGATAGAAGAATGCTTTTTTACCAAGCTCGAACATTTCTTTTTCTTTGGGATGCTTGGTTGAAACATTGATGGTGGAACCCTTAGAGTTGGCAACGACATAAGCCACAATTGCCTCTACATCTTTGCGCTTACCCTTACCCCAAGTTCCTTGAATAATTTCTTTTGCATCAAATCCCTGCAAGCGCTCCATGCAGGTAACGATTCGGGATTCAAGGTCTTGAACTTTGTTCGTATCTTTAAAGTATTTGGGTAATACTGCATAAACTCCTTTGACAACACCAGGACCGAGACCTAGATCGCACTTCTCCAGCGTGGCATTTTTGGGACCCATGGCTTTCTTCCAGAGCTCCTCACCAGCCATTTCATATAAATCAGCAGGATTACCGTCAGCGATCATAGCGCGATATTTTTCAATCTCAGCTGTGGGCGCACCTGCTGGTGCTGCAGTAGGTGCTGGAGCCGGAGTTGGGGTTGACGTTGGTGCCGCTGCTTTCTTTGGCGGCTCTGGAGTCGTACACGCTTGCAGCACAAAAAGCGAGGCAAGCAAAAATACCCCGCGCGTCCAATGTTGTCTCATAACATCCCTCTTCTTGTTATTAAAGGTTTGCGACTACTTCTTAGGATACGGTTGCCTCATCGGTGCGTTTACCACCCTTGTTATCGATCCAAGAAATGGTTACCTTATCGCCTTTGGCACCCTTGTATTTGAAGTTCAAGAATGGGTCTTTAGAAACTGCGGGACCAAACTCGCCCTTAAACACATCTTTGCCATTTGCTTTAGCAGTAACAACACTAATGAACCATGCAGGAATGGCTTTGCCGGATGCATCTTTACGCTGACCGGTTTCCATATCGTGCTTCATTAACACTTTGACATCGACAACGCCACCACTCTCGGTTGCTCTTACGCGCATCGGATCTGACATTTTGCTTCCTCTCTAATTCGTTAAAAAGTTATTTACTAATTGCTTAATTAGCCGCCGCAACCACCGAGGGTTACTTTCACTTCCTTGACGGCAACACTCCACTTGTTATCGGCTTTAACCAGCGCATACACATTGGAGGTTTGACCCATCTTGATACGAGTGGTCACAAAAGGCTCTGTGCCCGCGGGAATAAAGAACTGTGCAGCCAAAGCACTGGGGTTCTTGTCAACCAAGATCGCCATTTGCTGAGCTTTCAAAGTAGTGTTGATACCAACCGGTACCACTGCACCATTCTCAGCAATATCAGGAGCAATCATTGTGATTGCTGCTGAGTTTTCAGGTTTACCTGCGCCCAACACTTTGAACACATCGTCGAGTGATTTACCCTCGAACGCGGCTTTATTCCATTCTTGTGCCTGAGCAGGAGTAATCAAACCTGCAGAAGCCATCAAGCCAAAGATGGCTGAATATTTCAATACATCACGTCGCTGCTTATCCATAAATACTCCTTTTTATCCACTGCTACTAACTGTTTAATTTATAAAACTATATACGCAACTAAAAATTGATATTTCAGTAAAAACCCTTAATCTTATTTACCCCCATTTAACATCCACTGCACCAAAATCTTATTATCCGCATCCGATAATTGTGTTTGTGCTGGCATGGGTATTGCACCCCATACACCCGCACCCCCTGCTTTTACTTTCTTTTCAAGCATTGCCTGGGCATTGGCGACACCCTTATATTTATTGGCAACATCAGCAATCGATGGGCCGACCAATCGAGCTGCTGGAGCATGACAAGCAGAACAATTTTCTTTCTTAAATAGATCTGCAGGTCCAGCAGCCTTAGGTGCTGCACTTGCTGTTGAAACCATCATCATGCCACTACTCGGCATTGCTGCTAATGGCGGTTTGGTGGTGTCAACGCCACGATAAGGACCGTACTCGCGATTTTGTTCGGCTAGATTGTTGTGTGCGTTGCGGGCATAGTCAGGCAACACTGAACCAACCGCAACGTGTTGAGCACAATTGTTCATGCAGGCAGCATTTTTGACATCGGGCACACCCTTAATAGTCCACATGCCATGCTTTTGGGTCATGCCGTTGCGGTTCGGCATCTTAGCTTGAACCTGTGCAATATTTTTATTGGACAAGACAAAATCATCGGGCACGACTTCGCCAAGATTCAACATGAATGCCACCAATGCATAGGTCTCATCAACCGTGAGTGTGC
>JACCDJ010635095.1_pt1 | contig 14124 bp, 13 predicted proteins | sample 7444481 | NCBI WGS metagenome assembly JACCDJ01 (sample SAMN15323435, study PRJNA562643) | freshwater metagenome | isolation source: river surface water | place: USA:Blue River Watershed | collected 2017-08-15 | reverse complement strand
TCATGGGGGTCGGATTCTTCAAAACGGTCAATTCATTAAAATTCTAAGTGACGGCTATGATACTTGCCGTCTCGTACAAAGGCTTCAGCGCTCACATGTCCCGTAAATTCAAAAAAGGTTATTTCGTGCAAGGTCAATTTGTTGCCGAAGGCAGCGAGCTAGACCTTGAGCTCAAACGCGAACTCAAGGGCGGCACCGATGAGCCCAGTCGCACCGAGTTGAAGCGAGAAAGTGACGAGCTGCAAAAGTTAGGCGAAAGCTTGCTGACATTGCGCCCCGATTTGATGACCAAAGTGGACTTGCCAGAAAAACTGGTGGAGGCTGTGGCCGAGGCCAAACGCATCACCAACTTTGAAGGCAAACGCCGTCAAATGCAATTCATTGGCAAGCTCATGCGCAAATTGGATGATGATGCGGTAGAGGGCGTTCGCGCGGCTTTGCTAGAACAGAGCCAAGGCTCGGCGCAAGAAACCTTGCAGCTTCATTTGGCAGAACAATGGCGTGATCGACTGATCAAAGAAGATGATGCCTGTGGTGAATGGCTGCAAAGCTTTCCAGGCACCGACAGCCAACAGTTGCGCGCCCTCATTCGCCAAGCGCGAAAAGATGCACCGGCCGCTTCTGCTGCAACAGTTTCGCAAGGCTTAGCCCCTCGCCAAAGCCGCGCCTACCGCGAAATTTTCCAATTGGTCCGCGCTGAAATGAGCAGCGCCGAAGGCAGCGGTGCAGACCCTGATGACCAAGACGACAACTGATTTCAAATTAATTCAAAGCACCACCATGTCATCGCTTCACGACCCCGTCAAAATTGGCATCGTTTCTATCAGCGATCGCGCCAGCAATGGCGTCTATGAGGACAAGGGCCTGCCCGCCTTACAAGCTTGGCTGACACAAGCTTTGAAGAACCCGCTTCAATTTGAAGCCCGTCTGATACCCGACGAGAAAGAGCGCATCAGCGCCACGCTGGTAGAGTTGGTCGATGCTGGTTGCAGTTTGGTGCTCACCACAGGGGGCACAGGACCCGCCGTTCGTGACGTGACACCCGAGGCCACCCTGGCCATTGCCGACAAAGAAATGCCAGGCTTTGGTGAGCAAATGCGCCAAATCAGTTTGAAGTTTGTGCCTACGGCCATTTTGTCGCGTCAAGTGGCTGTGATTCGTGGACAAAGTTTGATCATCAACTTGCCAGGGCAGCCCAAGTCCATTGCTGAAACTTTAGAAGGCTTGAAAGACAGCCAAGGACAGAGTGTGGTGCACGGCATTTTTGCAGCCGTGCCCTATTGCATTGATTTGATTGGCGGTCCTTACCTAGAAACCAACGACGAGGTCTGCAAAGCGTTCAGACCCAAGACAGCCATTCGACCGCCAAAAACTTAAAGCGCTAGCGCTTTATTTGCCAACCAACTGGTTCAGTTTTTCAGCTTCAAAAGTTTCACGTTTGGCTGCATCGCCCGGCATTTGGATGCCTTCTGCGTTGCCGTGGTTGGCATTCATTTTTTCAAGCGCTTGCCACAACATGGCAATTTGATGCTCTTGACTGGCCGCGTTGTCGATCAAGCCGCGCATGGCTTGAGACAAGGGATCGTCATTTTGTGTCACGCCGTAGGCCGAAAAACCCATCTTTGAAGCCGCCGCCTCGCGTTGCACATCTTGATCTTCTTGGATGATGCGCGCAGGATTGCCTACCGCTGTAGCGCCCGCAGGTACAGGCTTGGTTACCACGGCATTGGAGCCTACTTTGGCGCCATCCCCTACCGTAAATCCGCCTAAAACTTTGGCGCCTGCACCCACCACCACATCTTTGCCCAAGGTGGGGTGGCGCTTGGCGCCTTTGTACAAAGAAGTTCCGCCCAAAGTGACACCGTGGTAGATGGTACAACCATCGCCAATTTCGGCCGTTTCGCCAATCACAATGCCCATGCCGTGATCGAAGAAAACGCGTTCACCCAATTTGGCACCCGGATGAATTTCAATGCCCGTAATCCAGCGTGAAAAATTGGAAATAAAGCGGCCAAACCATTTGAATCCTGCGCGCCAGCACGCATTGGCCCAGCGATGCAAAACCACCGCATGCAAACCTGGGTAACACGTCAGCACCTCCCAAGCACTGCGCGCAGCAGGATCACGGTCAAGGATGCATTGGATGTCGGAATGTAAACGTGCAAACATAAGCTTCTTTTCTATGCGCCTAGTCTAGCGTTTTGCTTGCGCCGTTTCGATCATGGCCTTAGCAACACCTCGCAGAATATGGATTTCTTCGGGGCTGAGGTTGGCACGATTGAACAACTGATTCAAACGCGGCATGAGCTTTTTGGGTGCTGCGGGGTCCAGAAAACCAATCTCAACCAAAGCTTTCTCTAAATGCACCAACATGCCTGAGACTTGACTGGCGTCGGCCAAAGCAGACTCAGCCACGGGCGACTCAACTGAAAAACCACCCAAAGCCAGTCGCCATTCGTAGGCCACAAGTTGAAGGGCTGCCGCCAAATTCAAAGAGCCAAATTGGGGGTTTGTGGGAATCGACAAAGCAACATGGCATTTGTAGACATCCTCGTTTTTCATGCCAAAACGTTCCGAACCAAACAAAAAACCGATGGACGAAATTGGGTCAGCAGGTGCAGATGCATTGGACAATTGCTGAACCTGCGCACGGCCCAGCAACAGGTCAAAGTGCTCCCGTGGTGCGCGCGTAGGCGGTCCAAAATCTCTCGGGGTCATGGCGGTTGCGCACAAATGCGAAATACCATCCAGGGCTTCCTCCAGGGTGTCCACAATGCGCGTTTTGTCTAAAACGTCGTTGGCCCCACTGGCCCGTTGAATGGTTTCTTCTTTGCGCAGCACATTGGCATATCGAGGTGCCACCAGCACCATTTCATCAAAGCCCATGACTTTCAGAGCACGCGCCGCCGCCCCGACGTTGCCGGGGTGGCTGGTTTCAATCAAGATAAATCGGGTACGCATAGGCGACATTGTCCCAGAGCCTGTCGCCGCAAAATGACCAAAAACCAGCCCAATTGGTTTGGCACCCTCTAATTTCGTGGGAAAATGCACCATTCGCCTCTGTCATCGCACAGAGGACCTCCGTTTTTGCTCTTAAAAATTCATGTCGACCAATCTCCACCCCATGCTCAACGTAGCCGTTAAGGCTGCACGCGCCGCCGGCGCCATCATCAACCGCGCCGCTTTGGACGTGGAGGCTGTTCGAATTTCGCAAAAACAAGTGAACGACTTTGTCACCGAAGTCGATTTGGCCAGCGAAAACGCCATCATCGAGACCCTGCTGACAGCCTACCCCCATCACGGCATCTTGGCCGAAGAGTCTGGCAAGACACACGGCAACCCCGACGCCGACCACGTGTGGATCATCGACCCGCTCGATGGCACCACCAACTTTATCCACGGCTTTCCTGTTTACTGCGTCAGCATCGCGCTAGCGGTCAACGGCAAAATTGAACAAGCGGTGGTCTATGACCCCTCACGCAACGACTTGTTCACGGCCACCAAAGGCCGCGGCGCTTACATGAACGACCGCCGTCTGCGCACCAGCAAGCGCACACAAATGCACGAGTGCCTCATTTCTACAGGTTTCCCGTTCCGACCAGGTGACAATTTCAATCAGTACCTGCGCATGATGGGCGATGTGATGCAGCGCACTGCTGGCTTGCGCCGTCCTGGTGCAGCCGCATTGGACTTGGCCTATGTTGCTGCTGGTTTTACAGATGCTTTCTTTGAAACGGGCTTGCAAATTTGGGATGTGGCAGCAGGTTCATTGTTGGTGACAGAAGCGGGTGGTTTGGTGGGCAACTTCACAGGCGAAGCCGACTTCTTGGAACAAAAAGAATGCTTGGCTGGCACGCCCAAAATTTACGGCCAGCTGGTGCCCATCTTGAGCAAGTACAGCAAATTTGCCAGCGCTGGCGAGAAAGCCTCTGTGCGCGCCGCTGACGCCAAAGATGCAGCTGCATCTCAGGCAGGTCAAGACTCAACGGACAGCCCCTTCTAAGCCATGACAGACGCGCTCGACCTGAGTGCCCACACTCCCATGATGCAGCAGTACCTGCGCATCAAGGCGGAGTTCCCTGACACCCTGGTTTTTTACCGGATGGGTGACTTTTACGAAATGTTCTTTGAAGACGCCGAGCGTGCTGCCGGCCTCATGGACATTACCCTCACCCACCGTGGGCAAACAGCTGGCAAACCCATTGCCATGGCGGGTGTACCGTTTCATTCCGTCGAAAACTATCTGGCCAAACTCATCAAGCTAGGCGAGTCGGTGGCCATCTGCGAGCAAGTGGGCGATGTGGCCACCAGCAAAGGCCCCGTCGAACGCAAAGTTGTTCGCGTGGTCACGCCTGGCACCCTCACCGACACCGAGTTGCTGTCCGACAAAAGCGAAGCTATTTTGTTGTCGCTGCACATTGCACCGCGCAATGCCTGTGGCTTGGCTTGGCTGAGCGTGACGCAAGGTGTCTTGCATTTGGCTGAATGCACGCACGATGAATTGGCCGATTGGTTAGAACGAATCTCTCCAAGTGAATTGTTGGTCAGCGCCAGCATCACGCCCAAGTGGGAACAGCAACTTCAATCGATGCGATTGGGTCAACGCGGCTTGGCACTGTCCCTCACTTTGCGCCCCGACTTTCAATACGAAGCAGGCTTAGGTCACGGCAAGCTCATCAAACAACTCAACGTGGCCAGCTTGGCCGCGTGGGATGCAGACAAACTGGGCCATGCACATGCTGCAGCCGGCGCCTTGCTCACTTATGCAGAACACACTCAGGGTAGAACGCTACCGCATGTGTCTCAACTCAAAGTGCAAAAGACCAATGACCTCATAGACCTGCCCACCAGCACACGTCGCAACTTAGAACTCACGCAAACTTTGCGCGGTGAAGATTCACCCACGCTGTTCTCTTTGCTCGACACGTGCATGACCGGCATGGGCAGCCGCCAACTCAAGCAATGGCTCTTGAACCCACCTCGCGACCGTCAAATTGCCGTGGAACGATTGGCTGCCATTGACCAGTTGAATGACCACAGCGCTTCCGCACAAAGCGGCGTCGCCATATGGTCGCGCTTGCGTGAACAACTCAAAGGTGCCAGCGATGTGGAGCGCATCACAGCGCGCATTGCCCTTAGACAAGTCCGTCCCCGTGAATTGGTGGCGCTCAAGAATGCCCTCATTCGCTCTGCCAATTTGGCGCTGCACTTGCAAGAAACGCTGGGCCATTTGTCACCCACCAAACTGTTGCACGACATCCATTTCGATTTGCAGCCACCCGCTGGCCTCACCGAAATTTTGCAACAAGCCTTGCTGGAAGAACCCGCCAATTTGATTCGCGATGGTGGCGTGATGGCGCAAGGCCTCGATGCCGAACTGGACGAGTTGCGCGCCATTCAAACCAATTGCGATGACTTTTTGCTGGAACTCGAAACACGAGAAAAGGCCCGCACTGGCATTGCCAATTTGCGCGTGCAATTCAACAAGGTGCACGGCTTCTACATTGAAGTGACGCAGGGTCAAATTGACAAAGTGCCGGACGACTACCGTCGCCGGCAAACCTTGAAGAATGCCGAGCGCTTCATCACACCCGAGCTCAAAGCTTTTGAGGACAAAGCTTTGTCAGCGCAGGAACGCGCGCTGGCACGCGAGAAATACTTGTACGAGCTCTTGCTCGATCAACTGCAAAACCACATCCAAGCGCTCACCAAATTGGCGCAAGCCATGGCGCAATTGGATGCCTTGTGCACCCTCACAGAGCGCGCAGCCACGCTCAACTGGTGCGCACCGCAATTTGCCAAAGAGCCGTGCATTGAAATTCGTCAAGGTCGTCACCCCGTGGTGGAGGCCCGCTTGGCTGAAACCTCGGGTGGCAGTTTCATTGCCAACGATTGCCTGATGCACAGCAAGCAGCGTTTGCAAATCATCACTGGCCCCAACATGGGGGGTAAGTCCACTCACATGCGCCAGGTGGCATTGATTGTGCTTTTGGCCAGCATTGGCAGTCATGTGCCCGCCAGCAGTTGCAGACTGGGCCCGATTGACGCCATTCACACGCGCATCGGCGCCGCCGATGACTTGGCCAATGCCCAATCAACTTTCATGCTGGAGATGACCGAAGCCGCTCAAATTTTGCACAGCGCCACGCCTTTGTCCTTGGTGCTCATGGACGAGATTGGTCGCGGCACGTCCACCTTCGATGGCTTGGCTTTGGCCAGCGGCATTGCCACGCACTTGCATGACAAAACCCAGGCCTTTGCCCTGTTTGCGACGCACTACTTTGAACTCACCGAGTTTCCTGCCACGCACCACGCCGCTTTGAACATGCACGTGGGCGCCACAGAGTCGGGCAATGACATTGTGTTTTTGCATGAACTGCAAGCGGGTCCTGCCAGCAAGAGTTATGGCGTGCAAGTGGCCCGGTTGGCGGGCATGCCCACTGGTGTTTTGAACCATGCGCGCCACACTTTGTCGGCGCTCGAAGCCGGTGCCAATGAAAACCGAGTTCAAGTGGACTTGTTTGCGCCGCCGCCCGAATCTGAACAAACTGGCCCCTCACCTCTCGAGTCGGCCTTGAACCAAATTGACCCAGACGCCCTCAGCCCACGCGAAGCTTTGGAAGCTTTGTACAGCCTCAAGCGTGTCATGAAACGATCTGAGAATTAACCCCTTTATCTAGGAATTCTGATGACCTATTGCGTTGCCATCAAAACACGAGCTGGCTTGGTTTTCTTGTCTGACTCTCGCACCAATGCAGGCTTGGACATGATCAGCACTTACCGCAAGATGATCATTTATGAAAAGTCAGGTGATCGCTTCATGGTGCTTTTGTCTGCAGGCAATCTCAGCATTTCGCAGTCTGTGCGAGAGATGTTGCAAGTTGAAAAAGTCATCGATCATCCTGATGCTGAACCCATCACCATTTGGAATGCCAAAAGCATGTTTGACGCTGCGCGTGTATTGGGCGCAGCAGTTCGACACGTGCATGAACGCGATGCAGCTGCACTGAAAGCTGGCGGCGTTGACTTCAATGTGTCCATGATTTTTGGCGGCCAAATTGCGGGTGAAGGTATGCGGCTGTTCCAGGTTTACTCGCCTGGTAATTTCATTGAAGCCACGGCAGAAACGCCTTATTTCCAAATTGGCGAATCCAAATATGGCAAGCCCGTGCTTGACCGCGTCATCACACCAGACACACCTTTGGACGAAGCTGCCAAATGCGCACTGGTGTCAATGGACTCCACATTAAAGTCCAACTTGTCGGTGGGTCTACCGCTCGACATGGTGGTTTATGAAGCCGACAAATTGCAAAGCGACCGCGTTGTGTGCATTGACGATCACAACCCCTACTTCAACATGTTGCGCGACAACTGGGGATCAAAACTCAGAGCCATGTTTGACAGCCTTGAAGACCCCGTCTGGAACGGCGAGGCCACCACCATCCCTCTCAAAACTTCCAGCAAGAATGCGCCTTTGAAGAAAATTTCGACGCCTGAAGAAAAACTCATCTAATGGCTTCCATTGTTTTTTCACATGGCAACAGTTTTCCTGCCAGTACTTACCGAGTTTTGCTTCAGGACTTAAAGCGACGCGGCTTTCACATCAGTGCCATCGACAAATTAGGGCACAACCCCCAGTACCCTGTCACCAGCAACTGGCCGCATTTGGTTCAAGAGTTGGCCGATTTTGCTAGCCAAGTGAAAGCGCAGTCGGGTGAAAAGCCCTTCTTGGTGGGTCATTCATTGGGCGGCATGCTCAGCTTGATGTGCGCTTCACTTCACCCTGATTTGGCTGCGGGCGTTTTGCTATTGGACTCGCCTGTCGTGTCGGGTTGGAAAGCCAGTGCGCTGAAATTTGCCAAGAAAACCAATTGGATTGGCTCGGTCAGTCCTGGGCGTATCAGCAAAACTCGCCGACAACACTGGCCCAGTGTGGCAGACGTGTTAGCGCATTTTCAACACAAGCGCGCCTTCTCCCATTGGCATCCGGATGTGCTGCAAGACTATGCCAACCATGGCACCCGCGAAGAAAACGGTCAACGCGTGTTGAGCTTTGACCGTGACATTGAGACGCAGATCTACAACACCCTACCCCACAATTTAACGTCCATGCTCAAGCGTCATCCGGTCAAATGCCCTGTGGCCTTCATTGGCGGTACGCATTCACGCGAAATGAAAGTGGTGGGCACAGACATGACGCACAAAATTTCCAAGGGTCGTGTGATGTGGCTGGATGGCTCCCATCTTTTCCCGATGGAAAAACCCATTGCCAGCGCTGCAGCTGTTGAGGCTTCATTGCGCAACATGGGCGCAGAACCGCGCTAAAACCTTCATCAAGCTGTGTGCATCACGGTGCCCAAGTCACCACACCTGTCCACGCTGTGCCTAGCACCACCAAGCCAAAGGCGATGCGGTACCACGCAAAGATTTCAAAGCTGTGGCTGGCGATGTATTTCAAAAGCCAACGCACGCAAATCCAAGCACTGATGAAGGACACCACCAAGCCTGTTGCGAACAAGGGGATGTCTTCCATCGACAAAAGCGCACGCTCTTTGTAAAGGCTGTAGACACCCGCACCGATGAGGGTGGGAATGGCCAAGAAAAAGGAAAAGTCGGTGGCCGCCTTGCGCGACAAGCCCAACAACATGCCGCCAATGATGGTGGCACCACTGCGGCTGGTGCCTGGCACCATGGCCAAGCACTGCACCAAGCCCACCATCAGGGCGTCACGGCCGCGCATGTCTTCAACCGCCCGAATCCGCACACTAGAGGGTGGTCTTCTTTCAGCCCACAAAATGATGAAGCCGCCCACAATGAAGGTGGTGGCCACCACCCAAGGTGTGAACAAATGTGCCTTGATGAGTTTGCCAAAGAGCAAGCCCAAGATCACAGCCGGCAGAAATCCAATGAACACATTCAAGACAAAACGCTGCGCTTCAACTTGGTAGCGCAGAGCTTTGAGCGTGCTGCGAATCTTTTCCCAGTACACCAAGATGACGGCAAAGATGGCACCCGTCTGAATGGCGATGTCAAAGACCTTGGCCTTGTCGTCGTCAAACCCTAGCAACGCACCCGCCAAAATCAAATGGCCCGTTGATGAAATGGGCAAAAATTCGGTCAAGCCCTCTACCACGCCCATGACCGCGGCTTTGGCCAGCAACATTGAATCCACAGGTACTCCTTCGATATGCCTGAATTATCGCTCTTCAAGGGCCCGGCACCCTCTGTCTGCCTCTAAAATCGAGGGATGAGCACAGCCAACGACAAAGTCAAAGCGACAGACGCCCCCACCGACGGCCACAAGGTCAGTAACTTTTTGCGCCAGATCATCGAAGCCGATCTGGCCCAAGGCACCTATGCTCAGCGCCAATGGGCCGGCTCACCTGGTGACGCTGCGCACCACGCCAAAGGCACACCCGATCCCGCCAAAATTCGCACCCGCTTTCCGCCCGAACCCAATGGCTACTTGCACGTGGGTCACGCCAAAAGCATCTGCTTGAATTTTGGTTTGGCGCGTGATTACGGCGGCGTCTGCCACATGCGCTTTGACGACACCAATCCAGAAAAAGAAGACACCGAGTACGTCAATTCCATCTTGGATGCCGTGACGTGGTTGGGCTTCAATTGGGATGCCCATGGCACCTCTCACTTGTACCAAGCCAGCGACTACTTTGACTTCATGTACCGCGCGGCCGAATTCTTGATTCAAGCAGGCTTGGCTTATGTTGATGAGCAATCTGCAGAAGACATGCGCCTGAACCGCGGTGACTTCAACACACCCGGCAAAGACAGCCCCTTCCGTGCGCGCACCCGCGAAGACAATCTGTTGCGTTTCCGTGAAATGCGCGATGGTCAATTGGCAGATGGTGCAGCCGTGCTGCGCGCCAAGATTGACATGGCCTCCCCTAACATCAACATGCGCGATCCGGCCATCTACCGCATTCGCAGGGCCACGCACCACAACACAGGTGACACCTGGTGCATCTATCCGATGTACACCTTTGCGCATCCGATTGAAGATGCCCTTGAGCAAATCACACACAGCATTTGCACACTGGAGTTTGAAGACCAACGACCCTTCTACGATTGGCTCTTGGCCCGTTTGAGTGAGTCGCACACACTGGCCGATGGCGCAACCCTGCCTGCTTTGCTGGCACAGCCCAATCCCAAGCAGTACGAATTTGCACGCCTGAACCTCACCTACGTGATCACCAGCAAACGCAAATTGGCGCAACTGGTCAACGAAGGCAAAGTCCATGGCTGGGACGACCCCCGCATGCCCACCATCGTGGGGCTGCGCCGTCGTGGCTACACCCCCGAAAGTCTGCAACTGTTTGCCGAGCGCATTGGCGTCACCAAGAGCGACTCTTGGATTGACTACAGCACACTGGAGGGTTGCCTGCGCGACGACCTGGACCCCAAAGCAGCTCGCGCCATGGCCGTGCTTGACCCCATTCCCCTCACCATCACCAATTGGGATGAACTGATGGGGGCGGGAACTTTGGACGATTGCCACGCCCCAGTGCATCCGCACCGCCCCGAATCAGGTCAGCGCCATTTCAAGTTTGGCAAATCACTTTGGATTGAGCGCACCGACTATGAAGAGACGCCACCCAAAGGTTTCTTCCGTCTGTTCCCTGGCAACAAAGTGCGCCTCAAATACGGCCATGTGATTGAGTGCACAGGCGCTAACAAAGATGCCAACGGCCATGTCACTGAGGTCTTGGCTCAGCTCATCCCCGACACCAAGAGCGGCACCCCAGGCTCCGACAGTGTCAAGGTCAAAGGTGTGATCACTTGGGTCGCGCAAGCGGATGCTGCCGAAGCAGAAATTCGTTTGTACGATCGCCTCTTCACGGAAGCCAACCCCGATGCGGGTGGCAAAGACTTTTTGGCCAGCCTGAACCCTGACAGCCTCAAAGTGATCACTGCGTATGTGGAACCTTCATTGGCCAACAGCCATGCCGATGCCAAGTTTCAGTTTGAGCGTCATGGCTACTTTGTGGCCGACAGGATTGACCACACCCAAGGCAAGCTGGTCTTCAACCGCTGCACTGGCTTGAAAGACGCCTGGAGCAAATGAAAACCGAGCCCTTCATTGCACCTCTGTCAACGAAGCGGCGCAATGAACGGTCAATCAGTCAATCATGCTGGCCACCAGCAAGCTGACCGTGCTGGCAACACCCACAAGCCAAGCCAAGGACCGCAATTTGTCTTGGTCGCTTAAGTAGCAAGCGATGTAGGCCACCCGCGCTGCAATGAAGATACCTGCGCACAACTCAATTTGCTCAGGCGCTACATCGACATACATGGCCATCAAAATGCTGACCGCGTACAAGGGAAAAGCTTCAAAACAATTGGCCTGTGCTGCATTGGCACGTGCACGATAACCGGTTTGTTGGGCCAACCACTCGCGCGGATTGTGGTTGTCATAACTTCGCTTGCCCCCCTTGGCAATGCCTGCGCAAACCCAGGGCATGGCACCTGCGATCAAGATTGAAGCAATGGGGAAATTCATGATGCGCTTTCGACAGCTTTATACAATTTTCACACTCAAATTGGGCAAGCGATCAATGTGCATTTCAATCACATCACCGCGCACCACTGGCCCCACATTCTCAGGTGTGCCTGAGTAGATGATGTCACCTGGGAACAGTTCAAAGGCTTCAGACAATTTGCTGATTTGTTCTGCCACAGACCAAATCATGTTTTTCAAATTCGAGTTTTGTTTGACTTGGCCATTGACCTTCAACCAAATACTGCCCTCTGTGAAATGGCCAATGCTGGCCAATTTGTGCAATGCACCGATGGGCGCGGACATGTCAAAACTTTTGCCAATTTCCCACGGCTTCTTTTCGTCGCCCATGGCGCGCTGCAAATCGCGGCGAGTCATGTCAAGACCCAAGGTATAACCCCAAACCAAATCTAAAGCTTTTTCAACAGGGATGTTGCGTCCACCTTTGCCCAATGCCGCTACCAATTCGGCTTCGTAGTGGTAGTTTTTGGTCAAGGGGGGATAGGGGTGGTTGGCCACTGTGCCCGCGGCCACATACTGAATGGCATCGGTGGGCTTTTGAAAGAAGAAAGGTGGTTCGCGGGTAGGGTCTGAGCCCATCTCGCGGGCATGGGCCGCATAGTTGCGGCCAATGCAGTAGATGCGGCGAACGGGGAACATTTCATCAGAACCCACCACAGGAATGTAAACCTGTGGCACTTCAAATGGGGTTTTGACTTTTTGCTGCGCAATGCCTGGTGTGGCACAACCTAAAAGTGCACCCGTTGACATCAAGGCAGAGCCTTGGAAGAAATTTCGGCGGTCCATGTGACATCCTTCATCGTTGAACTTGAATTCAGTATGCCTGAAGCCCTAAACTCAGACATTGGCACTATCCCCAGTCCTGTCACTTAGAATTTGGGGTCTAACGCTTCCGCACTGGGAATATTCATGTCTTTGCATTCAATTCGCGCATTCATGCTGGCTTTGGTCTCTGCTGTTTTGGTAGCGGCCTGTGGTGGGTCTTCGACCTCGGTCACACCCCCGCCACCTGAAGGCGGCATCAGCGTCGTCCCAGGCGACAGCCAAGTCACTGTCAGCTGGAAAGAAACAGCAGGCGTGGAGTATTGGATTTTTGCAGCCCCTAACAATCCCAATTTGTCGCTCAGCACGTGGTTGGCCACCACAGGCTCCACTTACCGCCTCAAAGTGACATCGCCTTTCGTGGTGACAGGGCTGACGAACGGTACGCCCTACTCGTTTTTCATGACAGGTCGCATCAACAGCGGGCCAGGCGGCGCGGCCACACCCACTGTGACCGCAACACCTCGCCTAGCAGGCACCACTTGGACCTTGGGTGCCAACCTCAACACGGGCACCAAGACGGGCATGACTTATGGCAGTTACCTCGACACAGCCAGCAACACCACCAAGCTGGCCTATTTGGCTGTGGGCAATGGCGGACGCTTGTACACAGCCACCAGCCTGGACACTTGGACTGCTTTGAACCCTGTGGTCACCTCTGATTTGTATGCGGCTGAATATGGTTTTGCCAAGTTTGTGGCCGCTGGCGCCGCTGGCAAAGTGATTTACAGCAGTGACACCAAAACATGGAACCAAGCGGCCAGCATCACCACGCAAAATTTGAATGCCATGGCCATCAACGGCAGCTTGGCGATCGCTGTGGGCGACAACGGCACCATCATCACCAGCAAAGATGCCATCACTTGGACTGCGGCCAGCAGTGTGCCAAGCACGGCGCATTTGCTGGGCGTTGCCTACACAGCGTCCGGCACTTGGGTGGCCGTTGGCGCAGCTGGCACCATTCTCACCAGCACGGATGGCGCCACATGGACAGCACAAGCATCGGCCAGCACCGCCGACCTGAAAGCGGTCGGTGCCCTGCCCAGTGTTTTGAATGGCACCACCACTTATCAGTTCATTGTGGTCGGCGCCAACGGCACCGTGCTCAGCAGTCCAGATGCCATCAAATGGACCGCACAAAACGCCAACACCACAGCATCTTTGAACGCCCTTTCAGCCACCAACCAGTTCCTGGCAGTCGGCGCCGATGGCACCATTGTCACGAGCCCAGACGGCAACACCTGGACACGTCAAGTCAGCAACACCAGCACCGAACTCAAAACACTGTTGCGTGCAGCCAATCAGTACATTGCCGTGAACTCTGCAGGTGGCATTGTCACATCCAAGTGAGTCGACACCACAAGCCTTTGACAAAGTCTTGTGTCGTCACAAAAAAGGCCTTCATCTGAAGGCCTTTTTTGATGGCTTGAAGCCGATTAGCCTTCAATGTTCAGTTCTTGAATTTTGCGTGTGATGGTGTCGCGCCCCATGCCTAATTTGACTGCCGCCTCTATGCGGCGTCCACGTGTTGTGGCCAGTGCTGCTTGAATCAACAAGGATTCAAAACGGCGCGTCAGCACATCCCAAACATCTTGTCGGTCGGTGCTTAACAATTGCAAGGCCTCAACTTCCAGCGCACTCTCCCAACCCGCATGCGGCCCTAAATTCACGAGGGCATTGACAGGTGCTGTCTGCGCCACAGCGGCAGGCTCTGGGATACGGGGATGGTCATCCGCTTGGGGTGGGGCATGCGCAGCCTGCATCCC